>OLSH01000042.1_pt1 | contig 142657 bp, 125 predicted proteins | sample 1643221 | NCBI WGS metagenome assembly OLSH01 (sample SAMEA3136681, study PRJEB25190) | human gut metagenome | biome: human gut; feature: human-associated habitat; material: faeces | place: Austria | collected 2013 | reverse complement strand
CTGCTTCTTTGAGCATTCCTGTAAACCCATGACCATAAAATATATTATCTCCAAGAACTAAAGCACATGAATCATTTCCAATAAAGTCTTCTCCTATTAAAAATGCTTCTGTTAGTCCATTAGGCTGTTCCTGTACTGCATAACTTATAGATATACCAAAATCAGCTCCCGTTTTTAATAATTCTTCAAACATTGGAAGATCTCTTGGTGTAGAAATAATTAAAATATCTTTTATTCCCGCCAACATTAAAACTGATAGAGGATAATATATCATTGGTTTATCATATATTGGTGCTATCTGCTTTGATATTGATTTCGTTATTGGATAAAGTCTTGTTCCACTTCCTCCTGCTAATATTATTCCTTTCATCTATTCTCCTTTGTAAATTTTTTATATTCTTTTTTAGAAAATACTAAAAAGATATAAAATAATATCGCTCCAAAAGTATAATAACTTCCCCATCTTATTAAATACGAAACAATTCCAATCATAGCTGAAAAATTGATTGTAGATAACTTAAAATTTTTTCTATCATAAAAAAAGTTTTTAATCAATATATATCCAATTATCGAAAGTCCTATTAATCCAAATTCTGTAAATATTCTTACAGCCATGGAATAGCCATCTTCTGAATTTATTCCATAAAAAAAATAATTTTCATTAACCAAATATTTATAATACACTTGTTGAATGGTTCCTAATCCATTTCCAAATATATAATGTTTTGATAACATTGCAGCCCTAAGATTAGAAAACAATGCAAACGTGCTTAAATTCAAGCTATTTAAATCAACATACATTAAATTTAAGATATAATTAAAAGTTTCAAAAATTTTTATTTTTATCATACCTATATTAAAAACTTTAATAATAGCTGGTAACATTACTATTAAAGTTCCTACTCCATAGAATATTTTTTTTATTTCTTTATTCTTTATTAAAAGTATAATTTTAAAAAATGCATATAAAATAAACCCCATAAAAGCAATTGCAGTAAAAGTACAAATATATGAAATTACAAATATTAAATCTTGAATTTTTACTTTTTTTGATTTTAATGATTCCTCTATCAAATAAAATACTGCTGGCATAACTACCTGTGCATAGTTTCCTGGTTCCCCTGACATAGAAGAAAAATATAAGATTCCATTTTGTAAAATATAATTATTTTTTATTCCCCAAAAAAAATATTTTCTTTGAAATATATTTATGTTGAAAAAATAATATATAATCCATTGGATTATTCCTATCAAACAAAATAATTTACACATTTTTAAATATTTATTCCATATCTTTACAACCTCATATTTTAAGAAAAATGTCCAATAAGAAAGCATAATTATAGTGATTGCAATCATTTGTTGAAGCATCTTATTAAATTTATATTCATACATTACAATAACTATAATGGAACTTATAAATATATATATAAGTAGTAGGCCCACCTTCTTATTTATTTTAAACTCATTTTTTAAAACTAAATAAACTAAAAATAAAAATGCTGAAATAATTTGAATTCTTGTTCGCATATCAAAGAATAAGACTGAAAAAATTATAATATTTAAAAATAAACTATCTATTTTTTTTATCATTCCTGCTCTCCTAATAACATCTCAAAGAGTTCTTTCCAATTTTTTTTACAGTTCTTATTTTGTTTAATTTTTTTATTACTTTCATATTTATTTTTTCCATCTATAATCTTTAACATTTGTTCTTTTAATTCATTTTCAGAATTTGGATTAAAAAATAAACATTTTTCATGTTCTCCTACAGTTTCATGTGCGTATTCTAATTCTGATAAAATTATTGGTTTGTTATATATTTTAAATTCACTTATTGGTAATCCCCATGTTTCTAGTTTTGAAGGAAATATCAAACATTCTACCTTAAAATAATATTCAAATACTTCCTCTCTAGTTAATAATCCTAAAAATTCTATACATTTTAAATTTTTATATTTTTCTACTATTTCTTTAGAATATAAATTTTCTGTTCCATCAATTGTCAAATAAACTTTAAAATTGCTTACTCCTTTTTTTTCAAGTAGTTCTACAGCCTTACATATAACCTCAAAATTTTTAAATATTCTAGGAAAAGAAGGATAAAAAAATGTATTTTTTTCTGTTTTATTTTTGTTATCATTTTTTTGAATTAAATACTTATTCTCTGGTGGGGCAACTATTATATTTTTTATTTTATACATTTCTTCAAATTTTTTTCTTATCCAATCTTGTTGCACTATTACATAATTATTTTTTTTTATATTAATTTTATATAAATATTTATATAGCTTTGAGAATAAAAAAACTTTCTTATCATATTTAATATCTTTAAATTTCATTTTATAAAAAGGAGTTGAATTATGACAATACACAGCTAATTTCTCTGATTCAACATTTGGTGTTATATCATGTAGAGACAACCACAAATATGGCTTTAATTCTTTTGATAATTTTTTAAAATAAAAATACTCATAATGACATCTTTTTATCCAGCTTTTTTTTGAATCCTCAAATTCTATAAATTCAATTTTATTTTCACTATCTAATTCTTTAAATAAATTCTTTGTATGTACTAAAGCTATTATTTTATATTTAGAAGTTAAATTTTCTTCAACATATTTCAAACAATCTTTATATATTGATAGAATCCCACCTTCTGTCATATTTATCCCTGAAATTATAATTTTTTTCATATTTTTTTCCCTACTTTATATCCCAGCCATCTTACTCCAATATCAAATGGTATATATAGTGATTCTTTTATTTTTCTTTTTTTAATTAACTCTTTTATCAAATACATCAATAACTTCTTACCTTCATTCTCTGTTTTTGAAAAATCTATTTCTTTTTCAAATAATTTTTCAAATTTTCCTATATCTCTATATCTTTTATAGGAATCTTTTAAAGATAATTGGTGTGAATGCCATATTTTACTTTTTGCTGTATAAATAAATGATTTTCCACTTTCTATTATTTTAGAAGCTAAATATACATCTTCACTTGTTGGAGTAAGAAAATCATATCCTCCTAACTTAAAAAATTCTATTTTTAATATTGCTGAAGATGCATCACTGTAGAATATATTTTTTCTTCCATTAACCTTTTCATTTTGTTTATTACAGATTCTATTTTCATCAGGGTAATTAAATCTTCTAATAATTTTTTCTATTTCAGAATGTTCCTCATATGCTATTTGCTTTGAAAAAGAAGCGATAATATTTTCATTTAAAGGATTAACTAATTCTTTTAGCCAATTATTATCATAGGGTAATATATCTTGTGTTATGAAAACTAATATATCTCCCTCAGCTATTAATGCTCCTTCATGTCTTGTTTTGGCATGATTAAACTTTTTAATCTCTAAAACTTTATCAAATAATTTTTTTGATATTTCTAAACTTTTATCTTTTGAAAAACTTACCAATGCTATTAACTCAATAGAAAAGTTACCTTTTTGCTCTTTGAGCTTTTCCACTAATTTTTTTATATAAATTTCTCCATTATATATGGGAACAATTATTGTAATTTTCTCATTTTTCATCAATACGCCCCCTTTTTCCCAATAACATTCTTTATTGTTTTCACTGTTATTATTACATCCAGCCATAATGACCAGTTTCTTATGTAATAAAGGTCTAGTGCTATTCTTTCATCATAGTTCTCAATATCTGATCTTCCATTTGCCTGCCACATTCCTGTTATTCCTGGTTTTACCATGAATATCTTTCTGCTATTTTCTTCACCATAATACATATCCACTTCTTTTTGTACTACTGGTCTTGGTCCAACAAATGACATTTCTCCTTTTATTACATTTATAAATTGAGGAAATTCATCTAATGATGTTTTTCTTAAAAATTTTCCTACCTCTGTTATTCTTGGATCATTTTTAAGTTTAAAGTTCTTATAGAACTCCTCTTTTAGTTTTTTATCTTTAAATAACATCTCTTCTAATCTTTTCTCAGCATCAACATACATAGTTCTAAACTTATACATCTTAAAAGACTTCAAATCTTTTCCTATTCTAGTATGATAAAAGATTGCTTTTCCTCCATCCTTCTTTATTTTTGGCGCATATATTAAATAGAGTATTCCTAAAACTATGCAGCCTACTATTCCAGCTACAATATCAAAACTTCTTTTTAGGAACCTATTTATTGTTTTATTCATGCCATTATATGAAGATATCAGCATTATTCCATCATAATCCTCTATTTCAGAATTGAAAGTATATGTTCCATTTAATTCTGGTGTAAATTTTATCTTATTTACTTTTCCATCTAGTCTATTGATTATCTCTGACATCTGTTTATTGTCTGCTAGTGGAAGGGCTATTATTACTTCATTTATTTGATTTTCTTCTATTACTCTTTCAATATCACAGCAGCTTCCCAGTATTTTTTCCTCTTCCACTCTTATACTTTGATTAACTCCTTCTAGAGAATTAGCTGATATATATCCCAGTAAGTTGTACATTGTAAAATTATTTTCTTTTATTACTCGAGTAAGTTCTCTGGCTGTATTCCCTACTCCTATGATAAGAAGTCTTTTTTCTAATGAATTTCTAAATATATTTCTTATGGTTTTTATTATGATCAGATTAAAGAAGGTAAATGTTATTCCAACTATCAGATGAACTGGTATATACTTACTTCCCCAGAATGCTGCATCATTTATCAGCATAATTATGAGATACTCTGTATGTACAAAGAGTTGTTTCTTCAGTTCTTCCCATATGAGTATAGTTTTAAAGGAATACATATTTTTAGTAAGATTTAATGCAAGATAGATAAAGAAAGTGTTGTACATAATTCTGTCTGGAACTTTAAATATTTTATTTATAAAAAAATAGAATATGAATTGTAATACTATCATTAAAATCTTTGAACTCTGTCTTTTCACTTTCCCCTTGCTCCTTGACTTATATTTTAAGATGTTTCTTTTTTGTTGTTTTATATTTTATATTTTTTAATTATTTATTTTTCTTGTTTTTATATATTTTGTAATATTTTTTATCCAAAATATATATTTAATAATATTATTTGAAATAGATAGATTTCAACTTATATTATCTAACATCTATTCTTTTTATTTTCATTCTTTTCCAAAGTTTAAATCTTATATTTTTTCTAATTTTTGAAATTTGAAACCAATTTTTAATTTTTGTAAAAATTGTTACTTCCAAATAATTAAAAAAAGTTCGCATTATTACAATAATGAGAACTTTTTCTCTTCCAAAACTCAATGAAATCGTTCTAAGATTTCTTAAAAATGTCAAATTATAGGTTTTTTTAGTATTGACAATATTCTATTTTAGTAGTATTATTTCCCTATACTAATCTATAATTCTAAAAAGTTTTGTGGATAATTTTTTTAAAAAAGATTTCTACAGGACGCCTTTTTGTAATAATGCGAACATTTACACCTCCTAACTCCCCATTTTTTAAGAAGTCATTTTTTTACCCCTCTTTTTTAGACGTTTTTCCATTTCTCTTCTCTTATGTAACTTTTCCCTTTTCTTATATCAAAATTATTAATTTTTTATATATTTCATCATACTTTATTTGTTTTTCTATATTTCCCTTCTCTCATTTTTTTATTTCATATTTTTATTTTTTCTTTGTAAAATAGTTTTTAATTGAACCTGCTATTTTTATATAATTTCTTTTCCCTTGCTGTTTTTTATTTTTTAGTATATTGATTAAAAGCTCTGTATTTACACTGCATTTACTTCTTTTACATCTCTTATTAAAAAAGTATGATGTATTTCATATCTTAGTTTTATTTATTTTTTAAAAATCATCTTATTTTTCAATTTTCATATACATTTTAAATTTATTTTTAGGTACAAAAAAAGGAACCCTAATCATTTAAGGTTCCTTCTCTTATTTATCTTATTCTATTTTCTAACTTGTCCATTACCAAATATTACATACTTAGTAGTAGTCAATTCTTTCAGCCCCATAGGCCCTCTTGCATGAAGCTTTTGAGTACTGATACCTATCTCAGCTCCAAAACCAAACTGTCCTCCATCTGTAAATCTTGTAGAAGCATTTACATATACAGCTGCTGCATCTATTTCATTTAAGAATCTTTGAGCATTTGAATAGTCCTCTGTTATTATTGATTCAGAATGTTTAGTTCCATATTTTCCAATATGTTCTATTACCTCATCTAAAGTTTTTACAGTTTTTACTGCTAGAATGTAGTCTTCATATTCTGTAGCCCAGTCTTCTTCAGTAGCTTTTTTAGATTCAGGGATATATTTATTTACAGTTTCATCCCCTCTTATCTCCACATTTCTCTCCAGCAGCTCTTTTCCCATTACAGGAAGCAGTTCAGCTGCTATATCTTCATGTACCAGTATAGTCTCCACTGCATTACATACTCCTGGTCTTTGAGTTTTAGCATTGATTATTATATCTACAGCTTTTTTCAAATCTCCAGTTTTATCAACATATATGTGACAGTTTCCTATTCCTGTCTGTATACATGGTATAGTACTGTTGTTGATAACAGTATTTATTAGTCTGGCACTTCCTCTAGGGATAAGTACATCTATATATTCATTAGCTTTCATAAGTTCAGCAGCTTTTTCATGGCTTGTATCTTCAAGTATCTGCACAGTATCTTCTGAAAGTCCAGCCTCTCTCAATACTTCTTTAAATACACTTACAATAGCTACATTTGTTTTTATCGCTTCTTTTCCGCCTCTCAGGATAACTGCATTCCCGCTTTTTAGGCAAAGTCCAAAAGCATCAGCTGTTACATTAGGACGCGACTCAAATATTATAGCCACCACTCCTAGAGGAACTCTTTTTTGCTGAATGATAAGTCCATTAGGAAGTGTTTTCCCATATACATATTCTCCAACAGGATCATTAAGCATAGCTATTTCTCTCAATCCTGTTGCCATATCTTCGATTCTTTTCTCTGTCAAAGTAAGTCTGTCTATAAAGGACTGTTTTACCCCATTTGCAAGGGCGTTTTTTACATCCTCCTTATTTATTTCAATTATTCTTTCTTTATTCCTTATTAAAGCATCTGCTGCCCTTTGAAGTATATCATTTTTTACTCCAGTAGAAAGCTGAGCTGTTTTTACAGCAGCTTTTTTAGCAGCCTCTCCTATTCTTGATATTTCCATAATATTTCCTCCTAAGCTATACAATCAAAAACTGTTCCTATATCTTCCCCAGATATTAATCTTTCTACAAGCAGAGGGTTAGAACCATCAAGTATAGCCATTACTACACCACTGTCAAAGCATTCTCTTGCTGCCAGAAGTTTTGTTTCCATACCTCCAACACTGAATTCGCTTCCCTTTTCTCCACCCATTTCCATTATATCGTCAGTAACTTTCTCTACATAAGCAATTCTTTGAGCATCTGGATTAGTTTTAGGATTAGAATCATATAGAGCGTCTATATCAGTAAGTATAATTAACAGATCAGCTTTCAGCAAAGAAGCCACACTTGCAGAAAGTCTGTCATTATCACTGAATTCTATTTCAAAAGTAGAAATAGTATCATTGGCATTGACAATAGGGATAACTCCATATTCCAGCAATGTTTCAAATGTATTGTTGGTATTAGTTTTTCTCTCTCCCTCTTTGAAATCATCTTTTGTCAAAAGTATTTGAGCTGTCTTCTGGCTGTACTCACTAAAAAAGTTTTGATATATATGCATAAGTTCAGCCTGCCCTACTGCTGCTGCTGCCTGTTTCTCTCTAGTTTCTTTAGGTCTTGTTTTAAAATCAAGCTTTTTAGATCCTACACCTATAGCTCCAGATGTTACAAGTACTACATCTCTCTCTTGATTTCTCAGATCACTAAGCACCCATACAAGTTTATTTAAAAGCCCTAGATTAAGGTTTCCATTTGCATAAGTCAATGTAGATGTTCCTACTTTTACCACTATTCTTTTGGCATTTTTAACTCTTTCTTTTATATCTCCATTCATTACAGACATCACCCCTCTAATATTTCATTTAATGATATTATTATACTAAATATTTCCAAGTTTTGCACATTTATTTTTATTTTTCTCTAAAAGTGATAAAATATTTTTTAAAATTCAAAAAATAAAAAAGAGCAGCTCAAAAACAAAAATAAATGAAACTACATCAGTTACAGCAATGTAAGCTCTGGCAGGGCAGTTCCTACAATGGCTCCAGCAAAAAAATAGAATCAACCCAGCTCTTTGTCAAATTATATTAGTAAAAAAGGTGCTGATACTATTTTTAGTACCAACACCAAATATTATACAATCATATTATTAAGAAAATGGTGCAGAAGAAGAGATTTGAACTCTCACGGGGGCACCCCCACTGCCGTCTGAAGACAGCGCGTCTACCATTCCGCCACTTCTGCATAGCCACTCTCGTAGTATATACCTATTACATTGAAATTTCAAGTATTTTTTCAAAAATTTAAAACCCCTTCCATCTCTGAAAGGGGTAATATTTACAAATATTTAATTATTTTTTAATTGCTGGCTCTACGTGTGCATAGTCTCCATCTTTTCTCTTATAAACTATGTTCATCTCTCCTGTTTCACAGTTAGTGAATGGATAGAATGCTCTATTCAATAATTCAAGTTGAAGTATAGCTTCTTCTATATCCATTGGTTTTGGAGGTAGATAAACTTTTACTACATTTACAGCAGCTTCTTTTTCAACTGTGTTAGTTTCGGGATCATATTTTATTTTTTTAACTCCTGGAACCTGTCCATAATTGATAGCTCTTTTTTCTTTGTGTTTTTTAAGCTGCGCCTCTATAATATCAGAAACTTGGTCAATAGCTGCATATAGGTCTGTATCTGTACAAGAAGCTTTTAAAGTACTTCCACTCAGATATGCCAATACTTCAGCTGTATGGCTGCTTCCAGTTTTAGTTCTCACTGCTGATAAGCTGACATCTAAATCTATAATACTATCGTGATACTTTTCAACCCTCCCTAGTTTAGTTTCCGCATACTTTTTGATTGCATCAGTTACAACTAATTGTTTTCCATGGATAGACATTTTCATAATACCACTTCCTTTTAAGTCCGCAAGTTCTCTTTGCTTTGTATAATATTATACCGCCTTTTTTCGAGATTTCCTCTTTTTTTATAGAAAAATTTTGAAAACTTTTTCTAATCATCTGTTAAATGCAGAATACCTTTTTTAAGATAGAGTTTTTTGTCCGAAATCTTTGCCAGATCTTTTGAATGTGTAACTACTATTATAGTCTGCTTTCTATTTTTATTAATATCTCTCAGTATATCAAAGATAGTTTCACTTGTCTCCTCATCCAGATTTCCTGTAGGCTCATCTGCCAAAAGTATTTTAGGTGAATTGATTAAGGCTCTGGCTATTGCTACTCTTTGTTTTTCTCCTCCAGATAATTGTGAAGGTTTGTGCTTTACTCTGTCTTTCAACCCAACAGCTTCTAATATTTCCATTGCTCTTTTTTCTACTTCTTTCCTGTTTTTAAAATCATTCACCAAAGCTGGAAGCATTACATTTTCCAAAGCTGTAAATTCAGGAAGCAGATAATGAAATTGAAATACAAAGCCTAACATTCCATTTTTTAAAATATCTTTCTTTTCATCAGAAAGTTTTTCCACTTCCTGACCACCAATATATATTTTTCCCTTATCTATTTTATCCAACAGTCCAATTATATTCAGCAGAGTAGATTTTCCAGATCCTGATCTTCCCAGTATTGAAATAAATTCTCCCTCTTCTACAGTTAAGCTTAAGTTTCTTATAATATGAAGTTTATCTATATTCCCACTGTAATATTTTTCTATATTTTCTAATCTCAATATCTCTCTACTCATGTCTCAATGCCTCCACAGTTTCCATCTTGGCAGCTCTATATGCTGGGAATACACTCGATACAAAGATTATTCCAATATTTGCTCCAATTATTACTCCTATCTCCTTAACAGATATTTCAACTGGTATTTTAGTAAGATAATAGATAGAAGTTATAAATGCAAGAGTATAATTCTTAATGTACCACAAGAAGCACAGAGAAATAATTGTTCCTATTACTATTCCTGCAATTCCCAAGAGCATTCCCTGTATAAGGAAAATCTTCATTATACTTTTTCTTGAAAATCCCATTGATCTCATTATCCCTATATCTTTTATTTTTTCTCTTACCAGCATATTCAGTGTTACCCACACTACAAACCCTGCTATTATTACGATTAAAGAAAATACCATTATCATAACGGTTTTTTCCAATGACAGTGCTGAAAGAAGATTTCTGTTGAGATCTCCCCATGTCCTTGAGAAAATCTTTGTCTCAGACATTATTTTATCAGCTATTTCAGGAGCCTTGTATGGATCATTTAATGTTACATCAATCTTATTTACTGTATCTCCACTGTACACAAGATATTGAGCAGCCTTCAGTGGAAGAATTATCATATTTATATCATAATCATAATATCCGCTCTGGAATACCCCTTCTATCTTGAATTTTATCTCTTTATTTTCCGATGAAATAATAGTCACTTCATCTCCAAGAGAGGCTCCAATATTCCTAAAAAGTTCCTTTCCTATGAGGACTCCATTTATTTTATCAGGAGATATGCTTCCCTCTACAATCTTTTTATCCAAATCCATAGCTTTCTTTGTACTTTCTAAATCAAAGCCTTCTATTTTTACTCCAGATATGTATCCTCCATATATTCCATTATATTTAAAGATACCCTGTGTTTCTATACTTGGAACTGCTCCCTTTACTCCGGGAATTTTTTCTATTTTTTCTTTTAATTCATTATAATTTGATAATTTATCTCCATTCTCCACCAGTACATGACTTGTCATAGAAAGAATACTGTTTATCATATTTTTATCTAATCCATTTGCTATTCCAATAGAGACTATTAAAACTACTACCCCTATTGCTATTCCTAAAGTTGAAATAAGACTCTGTCTTTTTCTCTCAAATATATGTTTCTTTGCTATAAAAAACTCTACCATTCTACTTCCTTCCTGCTCTATTTTTTACTATTTCAAATTTTACTTTTTCTGTTTCACCATTTTCAGCTACTACAGTTATTTCATATTCTCCTTCTTTTAGATTGAGACTTTTTTCCTTGTCTCTGTCTCTTCCTATATATTCCTTATTGATATACCAATAGAGATTTTGTTTTTTTAGATTTGCTACTTTTACTATGACGCTCTTTTCTCCATCAAAATCTTTTGGTATAACTATCTTTAAGTTATTTATTGGATATATGAATTTTACACTTTTTTCTTTGATTTTGCTACTAAAAATATTTGAAACATCCATATTCTGTCTTATGAAATAGTTTATTATCTCAATAGGGTAGTTAAGCACTACTTTTTCCTCTTTTTCAGTAAAGTCTTCATTTCTTGAATCTATCTCTTCTCCATCTTTGTTTAAAAAAACTTTTTTATAATATGGAGAAAGCTTCAAAGGTTTAGCTCCCACAGGATAAAGTATTTCTTTTGATGGAACATCAAACTTCATTCTATACCCAGTTTCTTGATCTACTTTTATAACTTCGAGATCTTCTTCTGGAAGTTTAAACAGAGTTGTTTTCTTTGGAAGAACATTAAATACATTAAACAAAAGTTTTCCTGCACTGACTACTCCTGATAGATTGCTGTTGCTTTCCCCAGTAAAATTTCCTACCCACACAACTACTGTCCAGTCTGGTGTAACTCCAGCTGCCCATCCATCTCTTCGTCCATAGCTTGTTCCTGTTTTCCATGAAACAGGATTTTTTTCTCTATACATACTTTCAAGACCAGGTCTTTCCAGCTGTCTTATTGTGTCCAACGTGAGATATGCTGATCCTCTTGATATAAGCTGATCTCCCTTTTCTTCCTGCTCATCTCTTGTATATTTTAAATCTTTAAAATTTCCATAATTTCCCAGCCCAGTATATAGTTTAGCTATATTTTCCACACTTAGCTCTTTAGTTCCAAGTATTAGAGAAAGTCCATATCTTGATGGGTTATTGTCTTTGAACTCCAATACCTCTTTCAAAAAATAGAAAAATTTATCATCTTTATATTCCTTTAATAAAGATACAAAAGGAATATTCAATGATTTTATAAGAGCCTCTCTCATTTCAATCAATCCATAATATTTCTTATTGGCATTTTGAGGACTGAAATTTGAAAAATATAAGGGAACATCTGGTATTTTTGACTCTGGAGCTGCTATTCCTTCATCTATTGCCAAAGCATAAAGGAAAGGTTTTAATACAGATCCTGGTGATCTTTTAGCAGTTATTCCATCTACTTGTCCATTTGTACTAAAGTCATAAAAATTCTGTGAACCTACATATACTTTTACTTCATAAGTTTTATTATCTACCACTAATACAGCTGCATTTCCTATTCCTTCGCCTTTTAGGTATTCAGAATAATCCTTCACTACTTTCTCTATTTTTTCCTGTAGCTGGCTATTAATAGTACTGTTTATTATTTTTTCATTGCTGTCCTGTGTCAATCTTCTAGTGAGATGTGGAGCAAGAGATCTGAATCTATATCTTTTTTCAGGAATAGGTTCCATTTTTGATAAAGCATACTGCCTTTCATCTATTACCCCTCTGTCCAATAACTTTTTTAAAAGAGCATTTCTCTTATTTACAAGCCTGTCTCTGTTTCTTTCCACATGCATAAGCCCGGGAGAATTAGGGAGCACTGCTAACAGTGCTCCCTCTGCCCAAGTAAGTTCATCTGGATTTTTTTGAAAGTATAAAAGTGAAGCTGTCTTATAGCCTACAATATTTCCACCATATGGAGCATTATTCAGATACATTGATAATATCTCATCTTTACTGAATTTTCTTTCTATTTTCAGTGCATGAACTATCTCTTTGTATTTATTAAAATAACTCCTCTGTTTAGGTTCGAGAACTTTTGCCACCTGCATAGTAACAGTGCTGCCTCCAGTTCTCCTCCTCTGGAATATATTATCTCTCACAGCTCTGATTATCGCTTTTGCATCTACTCCCCTATGAGAATAGAAATTTTTATCTTCATAATTCAAAACTGCTTCTTTCAATTTTTCAGGTATTTTATCTGTACTTTTCAAATGCCATTGTTCATTTTTATTAAGATAAGCTCCAAGGATATCATTTTTATCATCTAACACCACCTGGCTGTATCTCTCTTCAAATGTACTTGATATTTTATCAGTATCATATTTTAAATATGTCCATGATGTAAGAATAATTCCACTCAGAACAATTCCTGAAAATATCAGATATCTTTTTTTCATTATTTGACCTCTACTTCAAATCCTTTTAGATAAGCTTCATAATTTTTATCATACATAGCTTCTGCCATAGTTCCAGGGAACTTATATTTTCCAACTGTTACTGTATTTATTTTAACAAAGAAGCTGTTTCCTGTTCTGCTGTAATTATTGAAGCCAAAGAACCACATAACTCTGTCATCTCTGATATCTTCATAATCTATATTAGTATTTCCCATTTTAGATTTTACCCATTCTGGATATTGCTGTTTCAATGCTCTTACATTTTCTATTTCCCATCCTGTAGGAAGTACCTGTGTTAATGCTACATCATCTATATAGAAATATCCTCTTGTATTTTCAGGAAGTACTTTTACTTCTAACCAGAATGTAGTTCCAGATGTAAGAGATTTAGGATTTATTTCTGCTCCATTAATATCATAGAATTTTCTCTCTATTTTGATATTTTTAGCGATGTCTCCTCCTTCATAGTTTACAGGAACTCCTTCCCAATAGTAATTAACAAACATATCTTTTGAATTACCAGAAACTATTTTGATATCTTTTACTTTATCAGAAATTGATTCTGTGTAAGTACCATTCTTAGTTGTAAATCTTTTTAGCTGTCCATCTATTTCTATAGTTCCAGATACCTCTTCTTTAGCTCCTGATTTTACCATTTCAGCTATAGTCATCAGAGAATACCCTGTACTTTGAGTAGACAGCCAGTTTTGCGACTGAAGAGCCTGAAGTAAATCGTTGTATAATTTTTCTTCTATCTTACCATATACTTTATAGTATGCTCCAAGTATAATAGCTTTATCTCTTAAATTTGAACCATAAGAATATCTATAGTAGTCATAATCATATTCAGGTACAGTAATTGGAAGAGAGTTAGCAATATCTACTGCTATCTTATCTTCACCAATTAATTTATATGCTGCTGCCATGTACCATTTACTTGTTATTGAAAGACTTCCCATATAATTTTCATATACAAGGTTCATTTCACTTATTTCAGGAGAACCAGCTGATGCTAATAAGTATAGAGTATATGCCTTTCTGTCTAAATCAGCACCTGCTATTTTACTTTGCTTTTTACTGAAATCAAGCCATCTGTTGTACATATCCTCTGGTACATAGTATCCATTATCTCTTGCACTTATCAGTAATTGTCCAATATAGTTAGTTACCCATAAGTCAGCATCTCTATTTCCAGGCCAGTATGTGAAAGATCCATCATAAAGCTGGAATTTTGATAATCTAGTAATTCCTGAATTAATATTAGCTGTTATTCTCTTTTTATCAAAAGCATTTTCAGAAGACAGCTCTTTTATAAATAATTGTGGAAGTATACTTGATGTAGTCTGCTCTGCACATCCATATGGATATCTGATAAGCCATTTAAGTCTTTGATCTATAGCCAGTATAGGTGAACTAGAAATAGTTAATGTACTTTCTACACTTCCTTCTATTGAATCTTTTGGTGCATTAAATACAATCTCTTTTCCACCTGGTACAGTTTTTATATCATTCAAATAAATATATGGATTATTTGAATTTACATCTATATCAGTAACTTCTTCATAATTATATTTATTAGATTTTGCACTTATAGTTATTTTATCTGCCCCTATTTTATTAGGAACTTTTTCTGTGAAGTATACTGTTTTCTTCTCTTTATTTTTCAAAGTGAATTTTTCAGTTTTTGTCTCTCCATTGTAATTTATACTTACAGTTATTTCTCCAAGACCATCTTCTAAAGCAAAGATTTCCACTGGAACTTTAAATTCATCTCCAACTTTCAATGTTCTAGGAAGTGAAGCATTCATAACTATTGGAGCCTTTACAGTAATTGTAGATTCTGCTTTTCCATACATTCCTTTATCTGCTCCTATTACCATAACTCTTACAGAACCCATATAGTTAGGCATTGTAAATTCTGCTTCTCCTTCACCTTTATCATTAGTAGTAAGAACTCCTTTAAACATTGCCACTGGTTTAAATCTTTGAGCTTCTTCAAGTCCCATTTGTTTATTTCTAGATTTATCCATTGCTGACATTTCAGCTAAGAATTCTCCTCCTCCAGTTTTCAATACCTGATGCACTTCTCCAAAAGTTTTTCCTATGATTTCATTATAGTTGTCATAAGACATTATTTGAAGAGCTTCTTTTTGGTAGAAATAATTCCATGGATCTGGAGTTTTAAATGCTGTTATATCTAAAAGTCCTTCATCTACCACTGCTACTGTATATTCCATAGGTGTTCCAGCTTTATTTTTAACTTTTACACTAAACTTTTCATTTGGTCTTAATTCTTTTGGAGTATTTAATTCCAAGCTAAGTTTAGTTGCCTCATTTTTTACCATTAGAGGTACAGCACCATACAGTCTTAATGGTCTGTCATTTGTAAAGTTATTATAATCTTGGAATAAAGATATAGTTACATAAGCATTTGGGAACATTCCCTCAGTAATCTCTATTTCCTCTTCATTTTTAATATTATTAACATCTTTCCAGTATCTTTTTACTATTTGACCAGATTTTTCTATAGTTATAAGGGCTTTAGCTCCCTTTTCTCCTTCATATACAATCTTAGCCTTTTCTCCTATATTGTAAGATTTTTTATCAGTTTCCATTTTAAGTTTATCTACTTTTTTACTTACACTAGGATCCATCCAAGTACTTACATATAGATTTACTCCTGTACTCTGTTCTGTTTCTAAATCCTCTACTTCTACAAATATTTCTCCTGTTCCTTCTATTGGATAATCTATAATATATGGTTTATCTCCTGATACAAATTCCTGCTCATGAACAAAAGTAGTATTTGTATCTGTCTTTATTGATTTTAGGAAACTTCCATAATCATTATAGTCCCACCACCAAGAATATTCGTTTTTATATATTCTGTATTTCATTTTTCTTCCAGGAACAAGCTTATCTCCATCACTAGATACTGCTATAACCTGAAGATTTACTTTATCTCCACTCTTCATATATCTGTCAGATGGTATTTCCATTCCTACATATGTATCGAATTTCTTTAATGTTACTACACTTCTATCTAAAACAGGTCTTCCGCTTGTTTCTAATACTTTAGTAGTAAGAGTTCCTGTTAAATTTATATTTTTAGGAGTAACTTTAGCAATATCAAAATTAATAGTTCCTTTTCCTTCGCTGTTTAATACTCCCTCTTTATAATCTCTGTGATAGAAATTATATGATGTAGGATTTGTAAAAGTATAGTTTTTAAATTTTTCAAATCTTACATTCTCTTCTCTTATTTGCAGTTCACTGTTAAATCTCAAATCACTTCCAGGTGCACCAAAAAGATAATCTGAAGCAACTTTCACTTCAAAATTACCAGTTTCATTTATATCCACCACTTTAGGTGCATCAACATCAACTTTTATTTTATACGGAACTATAGTTTCCACAGGAATATCTTTTCTGAATGTAGTGCTTCCTACTTGTGCCTCTACTCTCCAGATACCAGTTTCTGAATCCAGATTAGTTTTGAAAGAATATGTATAGAATCCATTTTTCCCATTATTCAAAACATAGTTCTCTAAAAATTTCTTTCCTGTTGGAGTGTATATATTTAATTTGATTGGATGATTTTCAGGGAAGCTGTCATCTGCATTTCTAGCTATTACAGAAAGATATATATCATCTCCAGGTCTGTATATTCCTCTGTCTGTATACATAAAACTTTTTACACCTTCAGTTGCGTATATACCATCTACAGCAAATCCATCATATGATAGAAGAGAATCACTTAATTTAAGTATTGATTTTTCATCTCCCAGTTCGCTTATAATGTAGAAAATTTTATCTTTTCCATCAAAAGTTACCTCTCCATTTTCATTGGTAGTTTTTTCTTCAATTACCTGATTATTGAGAGTTATAGCTTTTACTTTAGCACCTTTTACAACACCATTTTTTGCTACATTAGTTACAGTTACCAGATAATTGTCCTTAGTTTTTTGAGCAAGAATACCCATATCTGAAAGTAAAATAACTTTTCCTATTTTCCCGTTATTTTCAAAGAAACTGTACTGTTGCCAGTTTTCTACACCTTCTGGGAAAGTATAGTCTATTCCATCTTTATTAAAAGATAATTCAACTATAAAGAATCCCTTATAGTTTACCAGGCTTCCTAATTCAATTTCTGTTTGAATCCATTTATTTTTAATATTATTCAGATCATAATCTTTTTCAAAAAGAACATCTCCAATTTTATAGAAATCTCCCTGCAATCCATAATTGAATACATTTCCATTTCCTTTAAATACAAAATTCTGTAAAAATTGAGTAGTATTATTTTCAAATACCTTTTTAACTTTTACATTTACTTTTTTTACATTAAGAGATTTAAAACTTATTCTCTTATCATTCACAGCTGGAAGGATTATCCCTTCATTTGAAAAAGCTATCTTAGGTTCTATTTCTTTAAAAGCTACTGTTGTATTGAAATTTTCATTTAATACAACTCCGTTTTTAGACTTCAATCCTTTTAAAATTTCTACTTGATATGTTTCTCCAGTAGAAAAATCTCCTCTTATGATTATCTTATTTTTCATTTTAATAATATCATAGCCATTTTCCCCATCAACTTTTATATATGCATCTATATCACTATTAAGTCCTATTTCATCAGAAAGAGTTATTTCAATATTAGGTTTTTCTCCAGATGCAGTTGTCACATCTAAAACTTTCAATTCTGTCCCTTTCGTTGGTGGAGCTACCACTTCATTTTCTGTTTTTGTTACCTCTGTTTTCTTTTCTGGTTCAATCGTTTGTTCTGGTGTTTTATCCCCCTGGCTGCATCCAAGTGTAGTCAATAAAACAAGAAATGCCAATATTTTTTTCATTGTAACCTCCTTAATGTTCTAACTAAATAATGACTTAATTAAAATTTCTCTTAATTTTTCTGAACTTATATTTATTTGTAATTTATTTTTTAAGTCTTCCAGTTTAGATTCTTCCAGATATTTATCTTCAACTATACTTTCCAGTCGGATAATCTCCATATCTTCATCTGAAAAACTATTAATAACCTTTAAAAATTCTTCCCCATAGTTTTTAAATTTCTGATTTCCTATTCCCCTTATTTTCAGCATATCCCATCTATTTTTAGGTTTTTTCTCTGCCATTTCCATAAGTGTCAGATCTGAAAATACTATATATGGTGCTACTTTTTCTTTTTCAGCTATTCTATTTCTTAACTGATTCAGGTTTTCAAATAATGGATCTTCATAATAATCAAATGTTACTTTTTCATCTACTCTTCTAAATACAGCAGTTTCATTTTTCAAGACTTTTCTGGCTCGTTCATTCAGCCTGAGCACTGGAAAACTTCCTGCACTCTGTTCAAGATATCCATCTGATATCAAAAAGTTTATAAATTCCTCTATCCAATTTCTATCTCTTTCCTGCATTATTCCAAAAGTAGATAATTTATGGTATTCTTTTTTATCCATCTTAGTATCTGATTTTCCCACAAGTATGTTTGTCAAAGTGGATATTCCTATACTTTCTTTTGCTCTTCCTATGCAAGAAAGTATCTTTTGAGCTTCTACAGTAAGATCTTCAACATTTTTGAAAGATTTGCAGTTACCACATTTTCCACAATAATTCTTTATTCTCTTATCTCCAAAATATTTCAATATATATTCTCTGTAACAACTCTCCAGATAGGCATACTCCACCATCTTATCAAGCTTTTCCCTTTTCTCTTTCTTCAACTGATTTTCAGTTTCCTCATTCATCTCTATGAGATATTCCTGTGTTCCTACATCTTCTTCAAAATACATGAGAACAGCTTCAGCAGGGGCACCATCTCTTCCAGCACGTCCAGCTTCCTGATAGTAACTCTCCATATCCTTTGGTATATTTCTATGAAGTACAAATCTTACATTGGATTTATCTATTCCCATTCCAAAAGCATTTGTAGCTACCATTATTTTTATTTCATCTTTAATGAACTTCTCCTGAAAATCTTTTCTCTCTTTTTCAGTAAGCCCAGCATGGTATTTCCCCACACTAAATTCCCTAAGTTCAAGATAGGCATATAGGCTGTCTACCTCTTTTCTGGTAGAAGCATAGATTATTCCTGATTTTTTAGGTGCTTTTTTCAAGTAATCTACTATATAGGCTTCTGCAACTACATTTTTCACTACCTTAAAAAATATATTTTCCCTGTCAAATCCCGCAACATAGCTGAATGGATTTTTCATTTCAAGTTTTTCCTCTATATCCTGTCTTACTTCAGCAGTAGCTGTTGCTGTAAGAGCCAGCATCTGTATTGGCTTTCCTATCTTCTTTACAAAATTAGGTATTTCCAGATAACTTTTTCTGAAGTCATGCCCCCATTGTGAAATACAGTGAGCTTCATCTACAGCTATCATAGCTATATTCAGTTTTTTTATAAAAGTCACAAATTTCTCATTGGCAAGACGTTCAGGAGCTATATATATTATTTTCACATTTCCGCTTCTTATTCTCCCCATAGCATCAGAATATTCTTCTCTAGAGAGAGTAGAATTTATATATACACTTTTTATTCCTAAAAGCTTTAAAGTATCTACCTGATCCTTCATCAAAGATATCAGTGGAGAAATAACTATTGTTATTCCTTTAAAAAGAAGAGCTGGAATTTGATAGCATATAGATTTTCCTCCTCCAGTGCTCATTACTCCCAAAGTGTCTCTTCTTTGAAGAACTGAAGATACTATTACTTTCTGTCCATCTCTGAAATCATCATATCCATATATTTCTTTAAGCAGTCTTCTCGCTTCATTTTTCATTAATTTTTTCACCAACATCTATTCATTATATTTGCTAATATTATACCATTGAAATTAGTAAAAAGTAAGGGATGAAAAACCTCTGTAGTCATAATATCAATTTTAAAGAAGTAGATAATTTATAAATAGAAATATAATTTTTCAGTAATTACACAGTTAAGATTTTAATTGCTCTAATTACCAAGATCCAACAGTAGAACTGCTGTAATCATTTCTAATTTCCAAATTTCTAAAATTTTATCCAACTCTTTCTTATCTACATTCTGCCAAACTTCCTAAATTCCTGTTTCTATAAGGAATTTTATTTTAACATTTTTCATCTTTCCATACTACCAACCATCTTCTACTTTTTGTCTACTGTTGGTTGCATTTATATTTTTACAAAAAAAAAGAATAATCTGGAATCAGGAATTTATTTTTAGAACTTTCCAATGGAAATATTTCTAAATTTTACTCTGATTTTTGATCATTCTTTTCTTAATTAATTATTCACATTTAGAGAAACCACAGCTTCTGCAAGTATAGCATCCTCCAGTAACATCTATTATCTCTCCACATTCAGGACAACGAGTTACATAATCAGCTTCTCTCTCACTGCTTTCTATCTCTTTTCTCTCTTCTTCATCTATTTTTTGTATAGCTTTTTCATGTGCATCCAGTCCCATCTCTTTTTCAAAATTCTTAAGAATATTAAGGATAGCTGATGGACATGTATTTCCTTTACTTATTTCCTGATTTTTACTTCTTGCTACAGCAAATGATGTACATCCACTTACTCCTGCTATTGCTTTCTCCAGCATGAATAAATTTCCACCTAATCTAAGTATTCCTGACATATATATTGCCACTGCCTGAATATTTTTCTCACATCCACCTACACCGCTTCTTATTACATACAAATCTTGAATAGCTCTCTCACTTGGTGAGTAACCAATCATTACTTTAAGTTTTCCACAACCTATTCTCATAGTAGTTGGATAGTATATTGTATCTGGAGCTATTGGTTTCAGCTCTCCTCTAGGCATAGCTGGTAATTTTAATTCTTCTATTTTTTCTTCAACTTTAGGTGTTACAGTAAGTATTCCCTCTCTGTCACATCCAGCTCTATAGATTGTCATTCCCTTCAGACCATTTTTCCAAGCTTCTAAATATAGTTTTTCAACTTCTTCAACAGAAACTTTATTTACAAGATTGATTGTTGATGAAATACTTGCATCTATTCTTTTCTGCCATATTCCCTGCATTTTTATTCTGTCATATGGATTAAGATTTTGTGCTGTAACAAAGTATTCTGGCAGATCATCTTCATCATCAATTTCATTTTCTTCCATATATTTTTTAGCAATTGGAATAAATACCTTATAGAATACATCTTCCCCATGTAAACTTTCTGTTTTTCTTATATAAGAGAATGCAAAGTTAGGTTCTATTCCTGTACTTATCTCCAGCATTGTTCCTATTGAACCAGTAGGGGCTATAGTTAAAAGCTGTGAATTTCTAAGTCCATATTCTTCTATTAATTGAAGTGTCTCTATGCTTGCATTTTCCAATAGAAATTCTGATTTCAATACTTTATCTGCTTTATATTTAGGATATGCTCCAGACTCTTTAGCCAAAAGAGCACTTGCCTTTAATGCATTATCAATTATAACTTTTGCTATGTTATCACAAAATTCTAAAGATTCTGGTGATCCATATTTCATTCCAAGTTTTATTAAAAGGTCTCCTACTCCTAAGATTCCCAGTCCAATCTGTCTCCAGTCTCTTACTGATTCTCTCTGCTCCTCTAATGGATGCAGAGGAAGTCCTTCATCAAGTACATCATTAAGAGCTTTTACTGATTTTTGTACAGCATTTGCCAATCTATCAAAATCAAATTCTTTTCCCTCTACAAATGTCGGAAGAATAAGAGAACCTAAAAGACAGCTTCCTCCTGCTGGTAATGGCTCTTCTGCACATGGATTTGTTCCAGCATATTCAAACTCTTCATCTTCACTTAATAGATTCCATTTTGATATTCTATCCCAGAAAAGTACTCCTGGTTCAGCAAATTTCCAGTTTTGTCTTGCAAGTTCTTTAAAAAGTTTTCTTGCATCTATTTCTTTACTGATTACTTCACCAGTATCTTCTACTAAAAATTCAGTTACAAATTGCAGTCCTTCAACCACTGCTTTCATAAAATTAGCATCTACTCTTACAGAGATATTTGCTTTTTGTATTTTATTAAGGTCAGATTTGATAGATATAAATTCTGAAACATCTGGATGATTTACATCAATAGATATCATTAATGCTCCTCTTCTCCCTTTCTGTCCTATTATATCTGTAGTCAGGTTATACAGCTCCATAAAAGATATTGATCCTGTTGTATATTTTGCTGAGTTATTTACCTCCGATCCTTTTGGCCTCAATTTAGAAATGTCTACTCCGCATCCCCCGCCATAAGAATAAGTTCTTGCCAGTTTTTTAGCAGTATCAAATATAGATTCCAGATTATCTTCTGGAGGTGCTATAACATAACAATTTGAATAAGTTATTTTCCTTCCTAATTTATATAATCCTCTATTTGAAAGAATTCTTCCTGCAAAGATAAATTCTTTGTTAGCTATCATTTCTTTTAGTTCCTGATCTCCGCCAGAAACTCTCTCTAACCATTCATTGAATGTTTCTCCATCATATTTATATTTTTTTTCCCAAATATCCATTCCTAATTTGTTATCTTTTCCTAACCAGCTAGCTATATCCATGACTACCTCCCTGTTATGTTGACAAAAACATTATAGCATAATTCTTACAAAATATAGTGTTTAATTTTTCAAATAAAACTATATATAGTATGAATTTGATTTTTTTATATTTTCAAATTATCTCAACTATATATACTTTTTCCATGCTTTTTTCCCTTTTTTATTTTTTTTATAATTTATTTTTTCAAATATTTCAGTTATAATATATACATATTTTTAATAATAATTTTTTATTAAGATTCCACTCTTTATTGACTTTGAGTCGATAAAAGGTGTATATTATATATATTATGAATTTTGGGAGGATTTTTTATGAATACAATTACCTATAGGGAACTTTTAGAAATGGATAACTACGTTTTGGTTGATGTAAGAACTCCAAAAGAATTTGAAAGTGAACCTATCCCCAATGCTGTAAATATCCCTGTTTTATTGGATGAAGAAAGAGCTGCTGTTGGAACAGCTTATGTACAGCAATCAAAAGAATTAGCTAAAGAACTGGGGGTAAATTTTATTTCTAAAAGACTTCCTGAGATTTTTAAGCAGGTGCAAGAACTTTCCTCTAAAAATAGAAGAATAGTATTTTTCTGTGCAAGAGGTGGAATGAGAAGCGGAACTATGTGTTCACTTTTTCAGGCGTTAGGATATAAATGTATGAAGCTTGAAGGAGGATACAAAGCTTACAGAGAATTTGTCTATAAGTCAATTCCTGTTCTCAATGAAAAATTTAAATATGTCATTATCCATGGAAGAACAGGTATAGGAAAAACTAAAATACTTGCTAAACTTCAGGAAATGGGATACCCTGTATTAAATCTTGAAAAAATTGCAGATCACAAAGGATCTCATTTTGGAGCTCTTGGAGAGAAAAGAAAACAAAGCCAGAAAAGATTCGAAACAGAACTTTATGAATTTCTTGTTTCTAATAAAGAAGGATATATTCTTGCAGAAAGTGAAAGTAAAAGAATAGGAAATATCTATATCCCTGATTCTGTTTATGATTCTCTTGTTTCAGGATATCATTTAATAGCTGAAACTACTCCAGAACACAGAATAGAAATACTTATGGAAGATTATGCTGATGCTCCTGAAGAAGCTTTGAGAGAGTGCATCATGAAAATCAGTCGTTATACTTCTAAGAAAAATACAGAAAACTATCTGGAGCTTCTTGAAAACAAAAAGCTTCCAGAATTGGCTGCTGAATTGATAAAAGAATACTACGACCCTCTTTATCAGAAAAGTATAGACAAGTATCAATTTAATCATAAGATACAATATGCAACTACTGATGAAGGTGTAGAAAAGGTTATTGAGTTCCTAAGAGAAAAAGAATTTATATAAAATAAAAAATGAGGATGGCTAGCCATCTTCATTTTTATTTTGGTCTATACATTCCCCTGCCAAGGAACTCCATTTTATCACTTTATTACTTTTCAGTAAAGACAAAATTTCCATTTTTCATTATCAAAGTTTCATTTCCAAGATGGTCTATTCCAATTACTTCCAAGTCAGAGGTTCCAACCATGAAATCTTCATGTACCATTGAAATATTTACCCCTTTTTCTCTAAGCTGACTCTCATCCATTTCACTTCCATTTTCTAAGCAAATAGGATAAGCCTGCCCCAATGCCAGATGACATGAAGCATTTTCATCAAAAAGAGTATTGTAAAATATAGTATTTGAATTTGAAATTGGTGAATCATATGGAACAAGTGCTACCTCTCCAAGATAAGATGATCCCTCATCACTTTTTAAAAGCTGTTCAAGAGTTTCTTTTCCCTTTTCAGCAGAAAAATCTACTACTTTTCCATCTTTAAATGTAAGTGAGAAATTTTCTATTAAATTTCCTCCATAACTAAAAGGCTTACTGCTGTAAACTATTCCATTAACTTCATCTTTTTTAGGCAGTGTAAATATTTCCTCAGTAGGCATATTTGCTACAAAATATACACCCTCTTTTGAAGTTTCTCCTCCTGCTGTCCAGATATGCCCCTCTGGAAGACCTATCTCCAGATTTGTTCCAAGTGAATTTTTATATATCAACTTTTTAAATTTCTTTTTATTAAGATAATTCATATTCTCTTTTAATGAGTTTAAATGTTTTTTCCATTCCTCTATTGGATTTTCTTTATCTGCTCTCACTATTGAGAAAATGAGATTCCATAATTTTTCTTTGCTTTCTTCTTTAGTCAATTCTGGGAATATTTTTCCAGACCAAGCATCAGTTGGTACAGATACTACACACCACTGATTATAGTTATTCATTATTCTATCATAATGTTCCTTCAATGCTCTGCTTCTGGCTCTCTGATATTTTGCGATTTTGTTTTGCTCTACATCTTTTAATAATTCTGGGTCAGAAGCATATACACTTAGAAAAGCAGCTCCTTTTCTCATATATTCCATAACAGATTCTACCTGCCATTGTGGATAATTTTCAAATAGCTCCTCTGCTCCGTATAGATACTTATATTTCCCACATATCTCATCATTCCAATGAACTATTACTTCTTTTGCTCCATTTTTATATGCAGCCTCTACAATTTTTCTTGTAAAGTCAGCTGTTTCTACAGGAGAATTTATAACCAAAATCTGTCCCTGCTGAAGATTTATTCCAATCTTTACAGCAAGTTCTACATACTTCTCTATCTTTTTTTCCATTTGCTTCCTCCAATTAATCTACTCTAAACTGTCCCTTTGATATAAAATTATTTATATATTTTGCTGTTCCCATTTTTTTATGTATTTCATCATGGACAAGAGGAAGAAAAAGAGTATCCTTAGCATAACCCAGCATACATTCTTTAGAATTTACCAGACCATCATTATATTCTCCCAGCCATTTGCTAAATATTCCATCTGTCTCTGTCCCTATAATCAATCCTATCTCTATCTTTCTATCTATTTCATATTCTTTTTTTCTTTTGAAAAGCCTCAATGGTTTAAATATAGTGTCCAACAGTGGAAAAATCCTTTTTAATCTTCTATGAACAACTGAATCTCTCAGAGGAGCAGCTATCAATACTATTTTATCAACAATATCTTCTGCTTCTTTATCTCTTAAAGTTTCCTCGATTAATAGCCCTCCAAGACCATATCCAATGAGAACAATTTCCTCTTTCTCACTAAGTCCGCCGTATTTTAGATCTAAAAGAAAACTTTTAAGCATCTCCACTGAAAATTTTATATCTGGAAAAGTAAGAGGAAAATTTAAGTTTTCTACTTTATACCCTAATGAAGTTAAATTTTGTTCCAATGGCTCCATATCTCTATAATCTCTATGAAATCCATGAATCAATACTATTCTGTAGCTCATCTTCTCACTTTCCTTTTTTTAATAATTTTATCAAAATCGTCTTTCTTTTTTATTATAACATTTTTTAGAGGAACTTGAAGAAAAAAAGATAAAAATTTCTAATCTCTTTTTGGTAAAATTATGCTATGATATATTTAAAACAACTTTGAGGTGATAATTAATGCAAAAATTTAAAAAATACATTTTTACTGTTCTACTTTTCATATTTTCTATAACTGTCTTTTCCAAGCCTTTGGAAAACAGCTCAAACCTAGTTACTGGAAAACTTCCAAATGGAATAACTTATTACATATACAAAAATAAAAAACCAGAAGAGAAGGCTGAACTTAATCTTGTAGTGAAAGCTGGTTCTCTGTATGAAACAGAGCAGGAGCAAGGGCTGGCTCATTTTCTTGAGCATATGGCTTTCAATGGTACTACAAAATATGAAAAAAATGATATGATAAAATACCTTCAATCTCTTGGTTTAAATTTTGGAGGAGACCTAAATGCCTATACTTCTTTTGACAGAACTGTATATAAGCTGCAAGTTCCTTCAACTACAACTGAAGATATAGAAAAAGGTGTAGAAGTTCTTAGAGAATGGGCTACAGAAGTAACTCTGGCTCCTGATCAAGTAGAAAGTGAAAAGAAAGTTATTATAGAAGAGTGGAGATTAAGACAAGGTCTTTCTCAGAGACTTGGAGATATTCATAAAAAAGCTATCTTTGGCAACTCAAGATATTTTGACAGATTTCCAATAGGTCTTCCTGAAACTATTAATGGAGCTACTTCTGAAATCTTGAAAGGTTTCTATGACAGATGGTATCTTCCTGAAAATATGTCTGTAGTTGCAGTTGGAGATTTTGATCCTGTTCAGGTGGAAAATATAATCAAAAAATATTTCAACTATACAAGTGATAAAAAAGTTACTGTTCCAGAAGACTATAAGCTTGCTGAACTTAAAAATAATTATATAGTCTTTACTGATCCTGAAATCACATATAATACTTTCTATATGACAAAATTATTGGATAGAACTATTGTAAACACTGAAGAAGGAATGGAAACAAACATCATAGACCAGCTTCTTTTCAATATACTGAATACAAGGTTAGCTAATCTTTCTAAACAAGATAATTCTCCAATTATGGAAAGTCTTGTGTATAAATATTCTATCAACAACCACAGCGATATCTTTAGTGCAGTGGCTGCTGTAAGAGATGGAAGAATAGAAGAGGGAGCTGCCCTTCTCAATGCAGCTTTAAAAACATCTACAATAAAAGGAATAAACCAAACAGAACTTGAACTGGAAAAGAAAAATATTTATAACAGTTACAAAACTTTAGTTGCAAATAAAGAAAGCATCCAGCATGGAACATATATAAACGCCCTTGTGGAATACATCATGTCTGGAGACAGCTTCCTAGATGTAGATAAGGAATTTGAAGTATTCTCAAAAGAATTAGACAAAATAAAATTATCTGATCTTAATAGAAGAATGAAAGAAATATATGACAGCAGTACTCTTTACTTCCTGACTGCTCCATCTACTGGAAAAGGTGTTCCAGATGAAAAGCAGCTTGAAAAAGTAATGACTGAAAGCAGAGATGCAAAAGATAATCTATTGAATTTTTCTTCAGCAAATGTAGAGCTTCCTCCTATTAAGGTAACAAATGGAAAAATAACTGAATCTAAAGATGGAGCTTTTACTCTTTCCAATGGAATTAAAGTATTAGCTAAGTCAACAGACTTTGACAAAGATAAGATATATATAAAATTATTTAAAAAAGAGGGAAGTTCAGTTGATACATACCCTGAATATCTAAATTCTATATTCAGCAGTGACCTTGTAATAAGTTCTGGAGCAGCTGATATTTCTCCTAATGATTTAGAAAACTTTATGAAGGGAAAAAATTTCAGTGTGTCTCCATATATTACTGACTATGAACAGGGAATTTCTATGACAACAGATAAAGAAAATCTTGTTCCAGCTTTGGAATATATGAGCTACACTATAAAAGAACCTAAAATTGATGATATAATATTTAAAACAATGATAGAAAATACTAAAGAAACTATCTTAAACAGAAATAACTCTCCAAGAGCTGTATATAATGATGAAATTTCTAAACTATACAGTGGAAACAATCCAAGGAGACTTCCTCTGTCTCTTGAAGATTTAGAAAAAGTTAATAAAGATGAAGCTTTAAATGTATTTAAGAATAAATTTGATGATTTTAATGGTTATCAACTATTAATAGTTGGTTCATTTGATGAAAAAGAACTTCCTGCACTCCTTGAGAAATATTTTGCTTCATTGCCTAGCAGTGAGAAAACAATTTCTCCTAAGCCACTTGATTTGAATATCCCTAAGGATATAGTAAAAAAAGAGGTAGTAAAGGGAATTGATAAAAAATCAACTGTAACTTTAATATTCCCATATAATAGTACTTATGGAGAAAAGGAAAGAATCCTGTACAGTGGTTTCTCAAGAGTATTAAATATAGCTCTTATTGAAGATATCAGAGAAAAAATAGGCGGTGTGTATTCTATCTCATCTAAAGTTTCTCTTTCACCTAATAATTTTGGTGAAGACAGAATGATAATAAGTTTCAGCTGTGACACTAAAAGAGCTGAAGAATTAACAAAAGCAGTCCTGCAAGTTATTTCTGATATGTCCAGCAAAGATATAGATCAAAAGAAAATAGATAGTATTATAAAAAACTATGAACTTTCATATAAAAATGAATTAAAAGAAAATGTATTCTGGTTAAATTATTTCTATCAAAAATCTACTGTTGATCCAGAATATAAAGTTCCTACACCAGAAGAATATGCAAAAATAATGCAGAAAAAAGATTTAATGGACTTTGCTAAGAAAGCAATAAACTTAAATAACTACATTGATGTAACTTTGGTTCCTGAAAAGGAATCTTTATAATAAAAATTTAGGAGGAAATTATGCCGCATTTAAAAGTTAGAGGAATGGATAAAAAAGCTTTAATTGAAAACAGCAAGGAGATAATTGATGGTCTTACTGAAATAATCAAGTGTGACAGAACTTGGTTTACTATTGAACATATGGATACTGAATATATCTATGATGGAAAAATAGTAGATGGATATACATTTGTTGAATTGTACTGGTTTGAAAGAACTCCAGAAGTAAAAGCTATGGTTGGTGAATTTTTAACAAGAGCTATTAAAAAAATAAATGGAGATAAAGACTGCTGTATTATCTTCTTCCCACTTCTTGGAGAAAACTACTGTGACAATGGGATATTTTTCTAATGAAGATCATATTTTCACCAAGTAAAGATATGAGGAACAGGGATATAATATCTCTCCCCTCTTCTCCTATATTTTTCAAAGAAAAGAATAGTGAACTTCTGAAAATGCTTCAAAGTTTTTCTAAGGAAGAGATTGCAGAAATTATGAAAATTAAGGGTAAACTTTTAGAAGAAACTTTTGAAAATATAAGAAATTTTGATTCTTTAAAAGAGATATCTGCATTTTCATTATACAATGGAGTTTCATTTAAAAATCTGGAATTAGAAAAATATGATAAAAGCAATGTTGAATATGCTGAAAATACTCTTCTTATTCTTTCTGCTTTTTATGGAGTTTTACATCCCTCTGATTCTGTTAAGAATTATAGATTGGATATGACTATGAAGCTTTCTTCATCATCACTCTATTCTTTTTGGAACAGAGAGGTTACAGCCTATATCAGCTGTCTTTTAAAAAATGATTCTGATAAAACTCTTATAAACCTTGCTTCAGGAGAGTATTCTAAGATGATAGAGAGAAAACATTTTCCATATAGAATTATTGATATTGATTTTAAAGAAAATAAAAATGGTAAATTTCAATCTATAAGCAGCTTTGCAAAGCAGGGCAGAGGAAGTATGCTTAATTATCTCATCAAAAACAGGATTAATGATGCAGAAAAAATCAAAGAATTTTCTGAGCTTGGATATTCAATTAATAATGAATTATCTGATAAGGATAAATTTATTTTTACTAGATAATATTAAAACGAGGTTGAAATATTCAGCCTCGTTTATCATTTTAAATATTAAAGATAATAAGTGTCATGAGCATTATTATAAAACTTGAAGAAAACCAGAATAATTTCTTTATATTTAATATGTACCCATATTCTATCTTTTGGTATTTATAAAAAAAAGTAATCAGCACAGTAAATAATAAAACTATATACAGAAAAAAATAATAATAATCTAAATATAGAAGTTCATCAGTTGCTATATTATCCCTCAAACTGCTTTGAGACAGTATAACTGTAAAAAATAACCCTGATGCTGAACCTAATGTAAACTCTACTCCCTCATCTTTCTTCTCTTTTTCTATTAGAATCAATATTCCAAATGCCATAGATAGAATTATAGAAAAGGGAAGGAGATTTGAAATAAAAGGCGACAGCATATTTCTTTTCAAATAAATATTAAAAACAAGTTCATGTTCTAATGGAGAAACTTTATTAAAGCTAAAAAAGCTTCCCACTACATTCCAGCCATTGAGAACTATTCCTTTTCTAATTCCGGGATTAGATGACATAAGCATTCCTTCTGGATATTGCTTAAAATCTGGAACTATTACTTTCCCTTCCTTCATTCCTCTTCCCTGCATTTTCAATGAAATTATATTGCTTTCAAGAGGATATTTATAACAATTAAATTCCTCCCTTAAAAGAAGCAAAAATTTTTTTGTTATAACTTTTTTATCTTCATCTACAATCCATTCACTATATTCTACAGCATCTGGGAAAAAAACATCATATTGTGGTTCACTTTCATGCTGTATTATCCCTGTCATCCTTACATTATTTGCTTCTTTAAATTCTATTGATTCTATTTGTATTTTTATTGTTAAATCCTTGCTTAAATTATTATTCCATAAATAGTTATTTGATTCCCCGCTGCTGTTTATTGCTTCAAGTTCTTTCATTTCTTCTTTTAGAGAACAATAATTTATAGTTCCAATAAAAACACATAGAAGTAATAATTGAATTACTGATATCAAAGCTATTTTTTTAGAAGATATATTTTTTAAATTTATTATAAGATATCCTCCTAAAAATAATGAAAAAAATACTATTGATAAAAATAAATTTCTTTTTATATCCTCAATTTTTACTATTATAGATTCTTCATCTAATGAAATTATACCTATATACATTGGTATTTGAGAAAAATATTTATATCCCATAATCGAAGATTGAGAGGTCACTTTATTTTTCTTTAACCTTGAAAAATATTTTGCTGGCTTTTCATTATATAATTTTTCTGCTGTTTTTTTTAAAATCTTATCTTCATCTATCAACGCTTCTGTAAAAAAATCTATCTTTAAAAGTTCCTCTTTAAGGTGATAAATATATCTTGTTGAAGGAGAAATTAAAAAAAGATATTCATATCTTTTAAATTCTGAAGTTTTTAGAAGATTTTTCAAAAAAAAACTATAATTTTTGATTTCAAGAGAATAAAATTTTCCATTTTCCTTCTTATAAAATTTCATATCTCTTCCAGATATAATTGGATATTTTAATGATTCGTTATAATAATTTTCTTTGATTTTATTAAAAATTTCTCTTGAAAAGAGCATTCTATAATCATTATTCACTGTTATTATATTAATATTTTTATTTTTTAATAATTTCTCTGTTTCACTTAAAGTAATTAATTCTTCAGCTAAGATCTTTTCTAATTTTTTATTATTTTTATCGCTTTCTTTTGATATAATTATTCCCTTATTAATACTGGAAGAAAATTTTTCCCCAATATATGGAAATTTATATATTATATAGTCCTTTTTCAAAACTGTTTTAGCCCTATATGGAAGATAGTTTTTAAGAATAGTATTATAATTGATTTCCTTCTCATCTATCTCTTTCCATTTAAAGGTTTTTAAATACATAGCCAATTTTTTTTCTGCTAATAATAGAGAATTTTCTATTTCTGTATTTATTTTTACTTTTTCTTCATATATAATATAGAAAAATTTACTTAAGAAAAAAAGTGATAAAATTATAAAAATAAATAATATTATTTTTTTTAATTTTTTTACTCTTATACCATTTCCCCCTTTAAAAAAAGCTGGATAAAACATCACTTTTATCACAGCTTTCTATTATTGATTATCAATTATTTAATTTTTATAAATCCTGCTTACTAATCTGCTATCAGCAAGTTGTTTGGAAGAATTATTCCTCTTCCATCTCCCTCTTCAACATTTCCTGATCTTGTTGTTCCATTTTCTGTCCAAACAATATACAAAGATTTTCTTCTTCCTACTAAAGGATCTCCAGCGATATCATTTCCTGCTTTAAATTCTCTTTTTCCTGCTTTATATCCTGCTTTTATTTTTTCAGTTACATTTATTGTTTTTTCATGATATCCATACCCTGCAAAAATAATAGTATTTTGTTTTATTTTATTTATTAACTCCATAATTACTCCTCCTCAATTTTTATCTTACCATTCTTTTTCTATATTATTCCATCTTCTTTTTACATCTTCTGGATGCTCTTTTCCCCACTTTAAACCTAATTTGAAATTAAGAACATCTTCTGGGATTAGTGAAACTTTTGTTTGCAGCCATTGATGCATCTTTCCACCTTTGCTCAAACAGAATTGATTATGGTAATCTACCAGATGAACGAAAGTTTTTTCATCCATATCAGGAAGTTTTTCCAATGATGAAACATGTGTTATCATTTTTTTTATATGCTCTGCATCAAGTTCATCTATCTCTTTTCTATGAGCTTTTAATTTTTCATTTAGTGGAGCTATATCCTTATCAAGCCTTAAAAGTTTATCAATTTCAGCTTGTGTAAAACCACATTTGCTTCTAAGAAAATTTCTAGCTCCCTCATTATGTTTCACATCAAACTGGCTTCTTCCAAAACTATATCCAGATATTCCCCCTGCAAAACTAAACTTGCAAATAACATTTTCATTTCCACTGATTTCATTTAAGGCTATTACCTTCATAACCTTTTCCACATTAATACTTTCACATATTTCCTTTACTTTCATTCTTACCTCCTATTTTTTAGTAAGTATAAGCTTTATGTTGTTGTCTTTTTTTATGAATTCGTAATTAAATAACTTTCTTTTTTCCAAACCATTCTTTATATCTTCTATTACATCATTATCTTTAAAAGAAAAATATATTTTAGCTGAATAAAATTTATATTCTTTCAATGTATTTTCCAAATATATTATTTCATCAGCTATATAGAATATCTTCCTAGAAAAATCTACTCTTTTTTCTTCAGAAGTTTTAAAAAGTTTTCTTTTTATTTTTTGGAAGAAGTTTTTAAATCTATTAGTCATCGTCCTCTTCATATACAACTTTTTTACGCTTTTTTTTCCCTGTAGTTTTCTTTTTAGGAGTTTCTTCTTCTTCCTCATCCTCTTCATTTTCTTCTTCAAGCAAAGTATACATAAGAGGTCTGTTTCTAAATTCATCCATTATTCTTTCTATTCCTTCTGGATTATCCTGTTCTTCAAATTTAAGTTTTATTCCTATATTATTTGAAGTTCTTCCTTTACTGTTATCATTAGTAGGAGCAAGGGTAACTTCAAAACTTGTTCTGTCAGCATACCTTACCTCATTTTCTTCTGATATTCCATCTTTTGTTTTTACCTTTCCCTCATCTATTCTGACATTAAGATCTATTTCTATCTCTTTAAGTCTTAACCCTTTAGGTTCTGTTAGAGCTAAAAGAGGGATGCTTGCTTCTTTATTATCCTGTACTTTAAAATTGTACATTATAGGATTTCCATCCTCATCAAAGTACTTTGCTATAGATTCTATATAATGATTATTTAGTATCTGCTGGGCTGCATTAGCTGAATAAAGAAGCCCTCTTGTTATATCTGAAAGTGATTGATCATTTTGTGATTTTCTCACTTTCCAAGGATAACATTTTATCATTTTTTCCTCCTTTTATTGAGGGAGCTCCAAAGAGCTCCCATAAAACTGTTATGCAGCTGTTTCTTGAGTATTTATAATACTCTCACTATTTCTAGGTGCATTTCCATCTGTTATTTGAGATGGTTTTGTTACATCATTAGTTATTGCCTCAATTATTCTCATTAAAGGCTCTGGTGTTTCCTGTTTTTTAGCTTCTACATGGAAAGTATATTTAGATCTTGTGTCTGATTTTCTTGTTTGTTCTGATTTATGTGATACACTACCACTAAATTTTACTCCAAAACATCCTCCTGAAACACTTGCTCCCACATCAGTAGAGCTTGTACTTGTATCTGAAGTTGAAATTTCCATTTCAAAATCTATTGTTACAAGTTCCATTGATAAGTTTGGAATTCCTGTCATAGCAATGAACGGAGCTGAAATAGTTTTTTCTACCTTTTCTCCATTTTCAACTGCTGAATAGTTAAAGTTAACATTTTTTACATTTCCATTTTCATCAAGAGCTACTTCCTTGATAAAGTTATACATAGAAGCACTTAATTGCTTCTGTGCATCTACTACTGCTACTAATGGACTTGCTACCAGTGATTCTATCGGTATTGCTTTTAATTCGTTTCCTGTAAATGTGTCTGCCATATTGATTCCTCCAATTTCTTTAGTTTTTTCTCTAGAGATAATTGGATTATACACCCTGATTTATAATATACCAAATTTGTAACATATTATTTTTTTATCGCTGTTTTCCCCTTTTTTGCATATGTTTTAAAAAATATTTCTATTATCCTCATAAAATTTATATCTAATATTTGACAAATTTCTATAAGAAGCTTTATATTCATTTCACTTCTGCAATTTTCATAACAGCTTATTGTTTTTTGTGACATTCCCAGTTTTTTAGAAAATTCCCTTTGTGTATATCTCTCCTCTCTAGTCTTTTTTATTTCCTGAATTATTTCCTGATAACATTCATCATAAATCATTGTCCATTTACTCATATTCCCTCCAAGATATCTATATTTTTAAAGTCATTATAGAATATCAAATTTTTTATTCCTTCTCTAGAGATATACGAATTATATAACCCTTTGGTATTTATACCAAATAAGTATAATTATTTATTTTTTGCTTTATTTTCTAAAATATCTAAATTTTATATTATTTAAGTTTTTATTTTAACGCTCATATTATTTTATTTTTTAATCTTCATAAATTTTATTTTTCAATTATATTTTTTTAAATAAAAAAAAACACCCTTCGTCTTAATTTCTAAGATTTTGGGTGTAGTATAATTACAGAAATTTTTCCTTTAATTATATAATTATTTTAATTAAATATAGCTGTATATAAAAGTGCTCCTAAAACTGCTCCTATGATAGGGGCTACAATCGGCACCCATGCATATGCCCAGTCTGAACTTCCTTTATGTTTTATCGGAAGAAGAGCATGCATTATTCTAGGTCCTAAATCTCTTGCTGGGTTAAGAGCGTATCCTGTAGGCCCTCCAAAACTCATACCAATTGCCCAAACTAAAAATCCTACTAAAAGTCCACCTAGTATTCCAATATTTCCTGATGCCTCTGCTCCATTAGAAAGTGTAAAAGCAACTGCTGTATTCTTTGCATTTCCTATTCCTAATACTCCAAAAACAAACATAGCAGTAGCAAGTATTTCTGTTACACAGTTCCAAAAATAATTTCTTATAGCTGGTCCTGTACAGAATATAGCAAGTAACGCTTCTTGATTTTCCTCTTCGTCGAAATGCAGCTTAAAAGTCAAAAATACTAAAAGACTTCCAAACATTGCTCCAAGTATTTGTGCTGCTATATATCCAAAAAGATATTCCCATTTTAAAACCCCTATCACAGCTAATGCTATAGAAAGTGCTGGATTAAGATGTGCCCCGCTTATCCATCCTACTGTATATACTGCTGTTGCTATTCCTAGAGCCCAAGCTGCTGTGATTACCATCCAACCGGCTCCCTGTGCCTTAGATTTCGTCAATGAAACGTTTGCTACTACCCCTCCTCCAAAGAAAATAATGATGGCTGTTCCTATAAACTCTGCTAGATAAACATTCATATTCTAAACCCTCCTATATATTTTTACTCTAAACCTGTAAGTGCTATCCCTAGTGGTGTCACTAAAAGTGGTTTATAAGTTTTGATGACTTTTCTTTTGAGCTCTTTTTCAAAAACGCTTTCAAATTCTTTAAATGTGCAAGCTCCTCCAACTATATACACATCTTTTACATCAAAATCCTGAATAAATTTTTTAACTATAGAAGCCATTTTTTCAACTACCGGCCTGATTATTTGAAAAACTTCCCCTTCTCTTTTAATATCTTTTTTTATCTTTTCAGCTTCATCAAAAGTTATTCCATAATTTCCAGCAAGCACCAGAGACATATGAGTTCCTCCAGTAGGCTCATCTGCTGTAAAAATTACCTTCCCATCTTTTAAAATGCTTATTCCAGTAGTTCCTCCCCCGACATCTACAACTGCTCCATCTTTTATTTTTAAAACTTTTGCAGCTGCTGAAGGCTCATCCACTACCTTGATTACATCTATATCTGCCGATTCTATTACATTCACTATTGCTTTTACACTTCCACTCTCTACTCCAGGCGGTATAGCTGTAAATCCCTTATTAATTTCTATTCCAAGTTTATATTCAAGATTCTCTTTCATTTTTTTCACTATATTGATTGCTCCAATAAAATCCACTACTATCCCATCTTTTACAACAGATGACTGATAGCTTTCTCCTCCTACTGGAACTCCATTTTTGTCCACTACACACATTACAATATTAGCTGTTCCTAGATCCACTCCAACATAATATTCATCTTTTTCAAAGCTCAGATTTGGCTCTTCTATGGCTTTATCAAATTGCTTTATATATTCGTTTACTTTTTTAAGATTCATATTTATCTCCCTGTCTTCTAAAAATAAAAACTTTTTAAAAATTCTCTATTTGGTGAATTAATTACCTCTGAAGATATGAGTTCTTTTAACCCCATCCCTTCTATTTTATTCACTATATTTATTACAGATGAAGTATCCCCTTCAAATAAAATAACCCCTTTATTACACATACCCAGTCCTATTTTTATAGTCAATACTTCTACTGGACTTTCATCTTCTATATAGTCTGCTGTTTCTATAGCCTGTACAGTATTTGAAAATTCAAGAACTCCTAAACTTTTTACAGAGTCAGAAAATTTCACGCTTTTATTAATCTTTTTCAGAAGGTATTCATCTACTCCACTGACTAATCTTTCAGTTATATGTTTATGTTTTTCATTCTCTTTAATTTCACTTATATATTTTCTAAGACTCTCTATCTCCCCTTGATTTCCACTGCATATTATCATGTATCTTCCAGGACATAAAAGTTTTAATATTTCCATACTTACATTAAAATTCTTAGTTATTTCATCCAGTACAAAAAATCCTGTACTTATATTTTTAAATTCCAATAGAATCAATGATTTTTTCATTTTCTTCCTCCTCTCCCTTGTATCCTTCTTATGATTCTAAAATAAATATATTTTATTCCACAACTATAAAAAAGATATTTTTGAAGAAAAGACTGACTAAAAATTAAATTTATCTTTTAAATCAGTCTTTTCCTATTGATAAAAATTATTTTATAGATAATCCACCTACAAGAACGCATCTTCTGTTTCTTGCAAAACTCTTAGCTGATGTAAGTCCTTCTCCAGTAGGTCCAGCTATAGTAAATGTAGTATGTCCTTCTCCTCCTACTCCGATTCCTGCAAAAGAAGGTCCATTTTTAACTAATATAGTAGTTTCCATATCTCTTGCATATTTTGTAAGTATGTCTATATTTTTAGAATGTATCATGGCAGTATGTCTAAGTCCATGTTCTAATTTTTTTGATACCTCTATTCCTTCTAAAGCATTCTTTACTCTAATAATAGGAAGTATTGGCATTAACAATTCCTCTACAGCAAATGGATGATCTTTGTCAGTCTCAGTAATAATAACTCTTATTTCACCTCCAACATTTATTCCTAAATCCTTTAGAATATATGAAGCATCCTTTCCAACATATGCTCTATTAGGAGATCCATTTTTCAAAACCATAGCAACAAGTCTATCTATTACTGATTTATCTTTTATTAAATATGCTCCATTTTTCTGCATTTCAAATATCAGATAATCTGTTATAGAATCTACTGCCACTACTTCTTTTTCAGCAATACATGGAAGATTGTTGTCAAAACTGCATCCTGCAACTATATCTCTTGCTGCTTTTTCAATATCAGCAGTTTCATCAACCAATACTGGTGGGTTCCCTGCTCCTGCACCAATGGCTTTTTTTCCACTTGACATTACACTTTTGACTACTCCCGGTCCTCCAGTAGCTACCAGCATTTTTATATCTGGATTTTCCATCATCCTATTTGTATTTTCTATGCTTGGTTCGGCAATAGTTACTACAAGATTTTCTGGCCCTCCAGCTTTTCTTACAGCTTCGTTTATTATCTCTACAGTTTTTATTGAAGTTCTCTTTGCTCCTGGGTGAGGGGCAAATACAACAGAGTTTCCTGCTGATATCATTCCAATAGAATTACATATTATTGTCTCACTTGGATTTGTTGATGGTGTTATAGCTCCTATCACTCCATATGGTGAAAGTTCCATAACTGTAAGTCCATCATCTCCACTGAAAGCAAATGCTCTTAAATCTTCTACTCCTGGAGTTTTTTCTATTGTCACCTGATGCTTCAGAGCTTTATCAGCTGCTCTTCCCATACCAGTTTCCTTTACTCCAAGTTCTGCTAATTCTACAACATAATCTTTCATTACTTCTCTAATAGAAGCTACTATTTTTTCTCTCATTTCTAATCTCGAGCTAAATAATATCTCCTGAGCTTTTTTTGCAGCTGCAATAGCTTCATCCATTGAAGAGAAAACTCCATTTTTAGGACTCTCACAGCTTTGACACCCTGCTTTTATATCTGTTTTCTTCAATTCCTTCATTATCAGAGCAACTATTTCATCCATGTTATTTGCTTCTAAATTCATATTAATTTCCTCCTAACTTTTACAAAAAGCTTCTACACAAGCTTTTGCAACTGTCATATCTTCATCTACTGCTCCTCCGCTCACTCCTACTGCTCCTACTATTTCACCATTTTTCTTCAGCAGAGAACCTCCGCCAAATACTACATACCTTTGATCTGTATGAAGACCATATAGAGAGCCATTAGGTTGAACCAGTTTTGCAAGTTCTGATGTTTCTATTTTCAAAGCTGCTGCTGTATATGCTTTTTTCAATGCTATTTCTATACTTGCCAATATAGCATTGTCCATTTTTTCTTCCAGTATGAGATTTCCCTCTGAATTAACAACTGCCAGAACAAAATCTTTCTTCATCTCTCTAGCTTTATTTTTCCCAGATTCCACTATTTTTTTTGCTTCCTCTAAAGACAGCAGATTCTTTTTTTCATAAACATTAATTTTTTCTATAATAGCATTTGAAATATGTCTTACTGCTTCCTGATCTTCTACTACCCTAGCTAAAACGAATAATATATCTGAAACTCTGTTGACATACTTCAATACTTCTGGAGCTACTTCATCTCTTTCTTTTAAAGCTACTATTTTTCTTTCACTTCTTCTCACTACTGTTCTGGCTACATGAAGAGCGGCAGATTCTATATTTTCCCCCGGAATAATAAACTTATACAATGGAAGAAGATTTTTTGAATATTCATCCATTATTTTTTCAAGATTTTCTATATCTGATATTTCTATTTTTTCTTTAAGTTTAGCTATTCCATTTTTATCACTTGCTAAATATGCCCCTATTACAAGAAATTTTTCCTGTATTTTATAGAGTATATCTTTTATTTCTTTATCCTTTATTAAGGCTCTGGCAGCTCCTATGAATGCAGCAGATTCATCTATATTTCCATAAGTATCTACTTTGATACTATTTTTTGATATCCTGCTTCCACCATATAGTCCTGTTTCTCCAGAATCCCCTTTTCTTGTATATACTTTCATTAAATTGGTGTAGACCTCTTTCATCTCTTCACCACCTAACTCTGCTCTATAGTATCAATTATAGCAACTATGGCTGAGTCGATGGGGATATGGTTTTCACCAAAAGCATACATAGACACACTTCCTTCAGTGACAAGAACCTGATCTCCAATTCCTGCTCCCACACTGTCTATGCTCACTATTTCTTTTCCTGTCACTGCTCCATTCATATCTATTGGAGCAATAATAAGGATTTTTTTACCATTAAGTCCTTCATCTTTTGTTGTTGATACTATTTTTCCTACGACTTTAGCTAAAAACATATATTATCAACTCCCAATTATTTTTCAGTTTCAAAAATGATTCCATTATTTTCAGCCTTTTCTCTTGCCAGAGTTGTTACAATTGTACTTTTAGATACTATAATTTTTTTATTCTTCATATCATAAATATCTTCAGCAGTGATTATTTTTTTCTCTTTCAAAGAATTTATTTCTAAATTTCTCCTGTTTAAAATATAGTCAGATAACTCACTGCTCTTTACAAATATAATTCCATAACTCTTCAGCTTTTCTATATTAAAGTTAATTTGGTTTCCATATGCTGTTTTATTATCTGCTATACATGAATCATATACTGCTACTATCTCTTTCTGAGCCAGCAGAGCTTTTGAAATAAGATAAGTTACTACATTATCTCTAATTCCAACAGCAATCTTAGCACAGCTGTTTTTTGTAAGTAATGGAAGAATTATAATATCATTTTTTTTCAGAAGAGGTTCACAAGTCTCCATTTCAAACTTATCAATTACATTAAAATTTTGAAATTTCTCTTTCCTGACTATCTTTTCTCCTGCCTCTGAAAAAACTATATCCAGTTCATATCTTTCACTTATTTTTTTAAGCTCCAATATAATCTGTTCAAGATTTCCAGTTCCTCCATTGATTATAACCAAACCTCTATTTCTTTCTATTTTATATGCTGTTTCATTTAACTCAATTTTTTTTAATACTTCCTGAACAATATAGTCCACCATCATATCAAAGTCCATTTGTCACCCCTCACAGGGTTTTTACATATGGGTGACCAAAAAGCCACCCATATTTTTATCAATCCCTTATTATTTTTACAAAATCATTATTTTTTAATCCCGAAGCATTTGATTCGTCCATATCCAGATGAATCTCCTTTGCCATATTATTTCCAACTCTCATGAGAACATTGTATAATAATACTTTTCTTTCTCCACATGTTTCAACTTTTACTATATCCCCATCTTTATACCCTTTTATATCAGCTATAAATTTAGGCATATGTATGTGTCTTCCAGCAACTATTACTCCATGCTCTTTTATTACTTCTCCTTTAGGACCTATTATTTTCACTCCTGGAGTTCCATCGAGTTTTCCAGATTCTCTTACTGGAGGTTTTACTCCCAGTTTAAAACTATCAGATATTGATATCTCCACCTGAGTTTCCTTTCTCACTGGTCCTAATACTCTGACCCCTTCGAATTTTCCTTTTGGTCCTTGGATAGTAACTGTTTCTTCTGCTGCAAACTGCCCTGGCTGTTTCATATCTTTCATTTTTGTAAGAACATGACTCTTACCAAATAATATTTCTAAGTCTTCTTGAGAAAGATGGATATGTCTGTTAGATACTCCGACTACCACATCATCAGAAATGATCTCTGTAAGCACCTCTCTCAAAATATTTTCCAGTGATTTCATTTAAAAGCCTATTTTACTAATTTTGGTAATAATTTTTCTGTATCAGCATGTGGTCTAGGAATTACATGGATAGATTGAACAGTTCCAACTCTTTCTGCTGCTGCTGCTCCAGCATCTACTGCTGCTTTTACTGCTCCTACATCTCCTCTTACCATTACAGTAACAAGTCCTGATCCTATTTTTTCATATCCTACTAATTCAACATTTGCAGATTTAGTCATAGCATCTGCTGCTTCGATTGCTCCTACAAGTCCTTTAGTTTCTATTAATCCTAATGCGTTACCCATTTTTATTCCTCCTCTGATTTTTTATTTTTTAATTTTTTTCTTGATGTTTTTATTTTTTTTTTAAAGGAGCTTCTATCTCCTCAACTACTTCTACTACTTCAATTTTTTCTTCAACTATATGTTCTGCAACTGTTTTTTCTTCTGGTATTTCTGGAGTTTCAGTTTCTGCTTCTTCACAAGAACATTGACATTCTTCTTCAGTACTCTCTATCATTTTGGCTACTTCTTCAGATGGTCTTGCAATAACAAGATGACTCACTACAGTAGTAAGTTTTTCAGCTGCCATAACTGCTGCATCTACTGCTGCCTTTACTGCTGAAACTTCTCCCTCTATCTTTACAGTGACCATTCCTCCACCTTTTGTTAATTCATAGCCCAATAGTCTTACATTAGCTGCCTTTACTGCTGTATCTCCTGCTTCTACTGCTCCTACCAGTCCTACTACTTCTATTAATCCTAGTGAACTTATCATCTATTTTCCTCCTGTCATCTCTGGGATAATAAATGGATTCCCCTTTATGAGTCTGGCTCCATTTACTCCCACAGCTCTAAGGATATCTTCATCACTATCTAAATTATATCTAAATAATGGTTTATCCATTTCCAGTTTTTCCTGATATAAGGTTACTTCCTTTTCTCCTATTCCTATTCCTACACCTAATTTAGAAGATTTAGAAGCTGTACTTCCCATCTTTTCCGCATCAGTGTCTTCTGTTGGAACAAGAATGTATGGAATCTCTTCCTCTTCTATTCCCCATAAGATATTGCTTAATTTCCCATTTATATCTATCTTTGATGAATAGAAAATATTTATTCCTATCTTTTCTTTTTCTCTTCTCATATCTGTCCCTCCTCATATGAAAGGGCCAGTCCTGTAGCAACTGCATTTCTTGGACCTTCTGTTCCTCTGATATTTCCTCTTCCTGCCACCACTCCATAATATGAAAGTCTGTCAGTTACCATTTGAGGAACTTCAAAGTCAAGAGCTGAACCTCCAACTAAAACTACATGATCTATATCTCTGATGTTTCCACTTGGAGAAACTTTTTTCAAAGCTCTTACAGCATTCACTACAAATACTTTTTCTTTGGCATCTCTTCTTACTTTTTTTATTTTTTCAATTGGTTCATCTATATCCAGAGGTATCATTTTTCCTTCTTTCAATATTATGACCCTTGCAAAAGCTCTTGGATCAAGAGTTTCTTCAAAGAATTCAACACTTCCATCTTCATGTCTGATATGGAAAAGACTTTCTACTTTTGCTAAAGGATATTTTTTTATATCTTCTGCCAGATCAAAATTTTCTAATCCCAATTCTTTATCTATAAGCATTGTGACCATATTTCCTGCTCCAGCCAGATGACATGATGATATCCTTCCATCTCTTGTTATTACAGAGGCATCTGTAGATCCTGCTCCCATATCTATTATGGCAAGAGGTTTATTAGTTCCCGGAGTAGTCAAAGCTCCAATTATTGCCATTTCAGCCTCTACTCCTCCAACCATTACCTTTTTCCCTAATTTTTCTTGAAGATCCAAAGCTATTCTTTCCATTTGAAGTCTGTCAGCTTTTACCATAGCAGCTAATCCTATAGCATTTTCCATTGAAAATTCCTCTGCTATTCCACCTTTTACCTTTTTAGGAACAAAAGTGTTTACTGCCAGCAAGTCCTGTATTTTGATATTCTTAGGATCCTGATCTGTAAGCTGTGCCATAACTATTCTTACTTTTTCAAGCATACCTCCAGCATTTGTTCCAGTTTCTCCCCAGATATCGCTTACAGGAAAACAAGCTTCCAGAGCTTCCATTATAGGTTCTGCCCCTTTATCCACTTCTATCTCTCTATTCTTCGACATTCCAGCTATATGTATTTTTCCAGCTGGAATTATTCTTGATTTTACATCTCCCTTAGGAGTTTTTATTACTACAGCTGATCTATTTCCTATCAGAGCTCTTGAAATAGGCACTATCATTTTAGTTTCTTCAGAATTAAGCTTGAACAGAGTTGCTATTCCATAAGGGTTTGAAAGCATAGATATAACCTTTCCCTTTTCAGCAACTTCCAAAGCTGTCAGCATATTTACAGGTATTTTTTCAAAGTACAGTACCTCATCTACAATAGGTATCTTTTTATTCAGTCTGTTATTTATCAGAACTGCATCATCCTTTTGGGCTACTGCCCCTCTTATATTTACACCTTTTGCTGTCATCTCATTTATTTTTCTTGCTGCTTCCTGAAAATCCATATCTTTTGATATAAGGGCTATCACATCTTCACCTGATAGTTTTTCATCTATATTCTCAATAAGAACAGATATCCCTACACCTATCCCTGCTCCTCCTGGAGTAGTAGGATTATGACCTATCATAGTAGATTCAGTTATTATAGTTTCTGTTATTGTCTCCATTGCAACATCTCCTATAACAGGAGCAGCTTCATTTATTCTCACCATAGATAATTCAGACATATCTCTTCCAGCACTCTGGAAAGCTTTCTGCAAAGATGCAAATACACCTTTTACATTTTCCTTTGTACCTTTTATTCCAGTGGTTTTTACTATTCCACTGCTTAAAACATTGATATCTCCTCCATTGACTTCAGCAAGAGTACTTTCAGTTGTTGCATTTCCTATATCTATTCCTACAATAAGCTTCATTTTTCCTCCTAACAGGGAAAGATTAATCTTTTCTCAATCTGTCTCTTTTTTCATATAATTCTGCTGCTTCTCTGATGAACTGTGCATTTACAACAGCTTTATATTTGTTTTCTAATTCTTCTGCTATTGCTATAAGTTCAGCTTTTGTTGATCTATATGGTCTAAGACTGTTGTATATTTCAAGTATTCTTGCATCTGGCACTGCTATAAGTTCTGATGCTCTTCTTAGATTTCTTGCAAATGAATCTCTATTTACACTTTCAGCTATTTGAGCTTGCATTTCAAGAGTTTCTGGAGCAATTCTACAGTCAGCAGCTCCTACTTGTCCACTCATTACATTCTCTATAGTAAATTCATCTAATCTTTTTCCAGTTGCTGATTTTACTGTATCAGCTTTCTTTTTACTCAATGGATAATCAGCACTTGTTGTTTTTCCATAACTTGATGCTGTTGTTGTATTTGAATTACTGCTCTCTCCTTTTGCCATTGAAAGCATAACTTCTCTTATCATTTTTTCAAGTAATTGTTGGTCCAAATTAATTCACCACCCTTAATTTTTTATTTAAAAACAGCTTTTAACTCCACAGGTTTAGCATCCTTCACCACATGTTCAGTTTCTTTTATATGCAGTAATGCTGCAATAGCTTGATACTTAGGTCTTGCCATCTGGTCATTCATTTGAGGAACTGGCTTTGGTGACTCACCTTTAGCATACTTAGCAGCATTTTTTCCTATCATTCTGTAATGCTCTCTTTCCAATAATGGAGCTTGTGGAAATAATTCAAGATTTGTTAAAGGGAAAAGATCTTTTTGATGAATAACTGTTGTCCCTTTAGACTGAATCCCTATACCGATCCCTGATCCACTAAGTTTTGCTCCATCATTTGCAAGTATAGAAACATCTGAAGTTCTCAGTACTCTGATAACTCTAGGTGTAAGCCCTTCCTCTTCTATTCCTGCCATTATTTCTTTCAGTACATCTTCATGAGGAATATGAGTTATTGTTTCAGTTTGAAATTTTCCAAATGCCGGTGCTAAAGCTATTATAACTTCATCACTTTTAACTCCTTTTTTAGCCTCTCCTATTTCTACAAGTTCAAGATTTCCTGATCTATTTACTTCAACAGCTGGTTTTGATACTGGAGCTGCTGCTCCTTCACCAGCATATCTTTTTATAACTTCTTCAATTATTCCTCTGATTTCATTTTCATTCAGTTGCATCTGTTACCTCCCTGCTCTATTTGATTTTTGATGCATCTACTGCATTTCCGATATTTGAAAGTTCAGTCCATCTTTCAGGAGAGATTTGATATCCTGTTCCTGGTCCACTATAATCATTTTTGTCATTTACAGCACTGATTACATTAAAATCTTTATCTAAAATTGCTGATGTGTGTAAGTGATCTCCTGCAACTCTCAATTTCATTAATTTCAATAGATCTGAAGCAACATCATCAAATCCTTTTGACTTAAGAGCTTTTACTACATCTATTCCAGTAATTCCTCTTTCCATCATTTCACTTGCTGCTTTGATATCTGCAACCATATCTCTTTCAGGCATATCTTTACTTCCATGAGCATAAGTAGCTGCTTCTACTTCTTCATCTGTAATTTCTGGAAGTCCTAAAGCCTCAAATACTCCTTGAATAGCTTTTGCTGCTTTATTTCTAACCTTAATTACATCTTCTTCTCTTACAGGTTTCAATCCCGCATCTATTCTTAAATCTCTTTGGATTATATTCCAGTCATCATAGTCCTCTGCATCCCAATTTGATCCAGCAAACATATTATCATAGTTAGGAGTTGAACTGTATCCTGAACAGATAAAATCAGTTCCCGGTATCATCTGCATCAATGATCTTGCTACTCTTCTTAAATCAGAGTGAGTGAAAGTCTGATCGTTACTTGAAGCACATTCAAGGTCAAGCATCATAGCAACTAAGTTTTCTGCTAAAATTTCTCTTACTCCACCAGGTACTGCTCCAGGTACTCCTACACAACTTACTGATCCATTTTGTATTCCTTGTACCCCTGCTCCTTTAGTTATAAACAGGCAACGAGCTTCAAGATACAACATTGAGCATCCTTCTGCATATCCCATAAGAACTTCTGATCCACTTCCTGATGTATATCTCATTTTCAATCCTCTTGATGCATATGCTGATGCAAGGAAAGTTTTTGACCAAGGAGTGTCATCTCCATCTATGAATACAGGCTCTGTTCCATAAACTGAAACTGTTTCTGCATAAGCTGTAAGCCCTCTCATTCCTAATAAAAGCTCAGTAGCTTCCTCTACAGAACATTGAGTAAGTATTCCTGGTCTTCCTACTTGTGATCCAACTAATAGTGATATTGCATTAAAAGGTGCATATCTTGCTACTGCTACAGTTGTTTCTTCTTCTGAGAATCCTCTTAATGATCCCTCTGCTGCATCTGCTGCAATCTGCACAGGATTATCTTTGATATTTGTAACATGACATTGGTTTGATGGAGTTTTTCTTGCTCTCATTTTGTTAACTGCCATCATCATTTCCAACACTGTCATTTTCCCCATTACTTCAGCTACTTTTGCTGGAGTAAGAGAAAGAGTTATTTTCAATATTTCATCTCTCGATACATTTATATCAACTAATTTTCTTGCTATCTCTGTAGAATCCATGGCCATTACTTTTTCAGCATTTTCTGCTATAATTCCATAATCAGCAATAAAATAGTCCAAAAGGTCAAAGTTTTCTCTTTTCTTTCCATCAAGTTCAACTATTTTCCCATTTTCTACTTTCACACTTGGTTTTGGATCTAAAGGAGAGTTCATTGCTATTAACCCTACTTCAGGCCATTCTTTTACATATCCATCTTTATTTACAGGTCTTGCTCCTAATATTTCAAAACGCTTTGATCTCATTCTAACCTCCTATTTTTCTAACTCCATCACTTTAATTATGATTCACTTTCTAGATATATGGAGTTGCTGCTGAAGGAGCAGGTCCTCCCAAAGCTTCAAGAAGTTTTACTCCAACTTCTTTTGCAGCTAATATAGCTTGTCTTACAGCTCCAGAATCTCCACAGATAGTTAGTATAACTTCGTTTGAGAAGCTAGTTCCTTTTGCTGGAGAAGAGTATGATAATACTTCAACGTTTGCAGCTTTTAAAGCAGTATCTGCTGTTACTACTCCAATTGCTGCTGGAGCTCCAACTATTATTCCAAATGATTTTCCTAAAGGTGCTCCAAAAGCTTTATTACAAGCATGAGATGCTCTCGCTGTATATTGAAGTTCTATATGTCCAGCATCATTTCCATAGACATCTCCAAACTTTTCAGTTACAGCATTTATTGCCACTTCCACTGCTCTTTTTGCATCTGATACATCTTCAGCTCCAAAAAGTATTAATGATCCATGCCCTGCTCCACCTTTGGTATCTCTAGGAAGTTCTATTGAGATAACTTCAGTATTAGTAGCTTTTACTGCTTCGTCAGCTGCCATTATGAAAGGCCCTGCACCAGTTCTAGCTCCTATTATTCCAATAGAACGATATTTTTTATCTATTCCCATTGCCTCATGAAGAGCTGGATCAACATTTGCTATTACCAATCCAATTCCATCCCCATGTGTAGTAACTCCTACAAACTCTGTTAAACGGCATTCTTTTTTAGATGGAACACATCCTGAATTATTATTTTTTTCTTTCAGTTTTTCCATTACTTCTGCCATCATTTTTTCTACTAAATTTTCTTGCATTAATTTACCCCCTTATTTATTTTATGTATTTAAAGGTTTTATATTACATATCATTTTGATTATAAAAAGATAAAATGTCATAAAAATGTCATCTTTAATTTTTTTTAATACATTAAAAAACTTTTTTTAGAAGAATTTTCATATCTTCTAAACTGACTTTTTTTATATTTCCACTTGTACATATATCTTTTAAAGCTGACTCTGCCATTTCTGGTATAAGCTCCATATATTGTTTTTCATCTACTTCCATTTCTCTCACACAGCTGGGTATTCCCAGAGTTTTATTAAGTACTTCCACTGCTACTGCTAAACTCTCCGCTCCTTCTGCTACTGTATTGCATGGAAATTCCATTTCTTTTGCAATTTCATAATATCTTCTAGCTGTCTCTTCATCAGAAGAATTAAATCTTATTATAAATGGAAGTATAGTTCCATTTGATCTTCCATGAGACTTATGAAATTTTCCTCCAATAGCGTGTGCCAGACTGTGATTTATCCCAAGTCCTGATTTTTCAAAAGCAAACCCTGCTATACACGAAGCCTTTCCCATCTCTGTTCTCGCTTCTCTATCCTCTATATTGCTGTACATTCTTAGAAGATTTTTAAATATCCCCCTTATTGCTGCCATTGCATATATTTGAGTATAAAGATTTGCACTTTTACAAGTATATGACTCTATTGCATGAGTAAGTGCGTCTATTCCTCCATCTGCAACTACTACTTTAGGAAGCGTCTTAGTAAATTCTGGATCAAGTACTGCTATTTTAGGTATCATTCCATCATCTTTAATAGGTATTTTTACATTATTTTCTCTGTCTGTAATAACTGCATAAGAAGTTACTTCTGAACCAGTACCACAAGTTGTTGGTACGGCTAAAACAGGTATTTCCTTCCCAGTATTTTTCATAAAATATGCTGCTGCTTTTGCTGAATCCAGTGTAGAGCCTCCTCCTAATGCTATTATCATTTCAGGAGAAAAATCTATTACCATATCCAATGCTTTTCTTATAGATTCCAGTGAAGGATCTACTTCTACTCCATCAAAGATTTCATATTGAATATTCATACTTTTTAAAATATTTTCTATTTTCTCTGCTAAACCAACTTTTCTCATCATTGAGTCAGTTATAAAAATAATCTTTCTAGACTGTAAATTTTTTAAAACTTCTCCAACCCCTATTCCGGCAAATATTTCAGTGGTTGCCTGAAAAATTTCCATAATTTTACCTCCTGATTTTTAAAAAAATGGTTGATATATTTAGAATATTAATATATTATTAAATTAAATTGTCACAATAATGTCATTTTATTTTTTTTCAATACAAATAATCTTAAATCATATCTTAGAAAAACAGATATCAGGAGATACCAATGAGAATTCATAAAAAAATAGCAGTTTCAAACACTATTACTTTTATTATATTTTTAATAATAATATTCTTTCTAATGAGGGAATATATTGACCTTTCTAGCATAAAAAATACTTCTATACTAAAAATAGCTGTATCTATTTTTATCTTTTTTCTATTCTCAAACTTTATAAGTAAATTTACACTTTTAAATATATATAATACATTAGAAAAATTTGATAAAACTATAACAATGGTTAACGAAAAATTTATAGTTGATTTAAAAAACGAATTTATGAACATGGAAGATTGTTTTTATAAAGTATTTTCATCAGTTAAGACAGATATTATGGATATCCTTGTAAAAGAAGGAGAGATAAAAAGAGAGAAGGAAAAAGCTGAAGCTCTCAGTGAAGAACTGAGATTATTAAATAAAAATCTAGAAAGCATTGTAGCAACAAGAACAAAGGAACTGATTATTTCAAAAGAAATTGCTGAGTCAGCAAACAGAGCTAAAAATGAGTTCCTAGCTAAAATAAGTCATGAGATGCGGACACCTTTAACTCCAATAATTGGTTATTCTCGTCTATTACTTAAAGAATTTTCTGATTCACCCCTTAAAGATAAACTTGATATAATACACACTTCTGGAGTAAAGCTTTTAAACTTCACTAATGAACTTTTAGATTTTTCTAAAATAGAAGCTGGAAAAGTAGATTTAAATTATGAATCTTTCAATATAAAAGAACTATTTCAAGATATCTATCATGAGCATAGCACCCTTGCATCAAGCAAGAATATCAAATTTAAAATAGAGTTTTCTGCCAATGAAGTAATAATCTACTCAGATAAAATGAAAATATATGAAATAGCTAAAAATCTTATTCATAATGCTATCAAATACACTGAAAAAGGTTTTGTTTTATGTGAAGTTGATATAAAAGATTCTTATCTGTCTTTCAATGTATATGACAGTGGAATAGGAATTTCTAAAACTAATATAAACTATATTTTTGAAAGTTTTGGCCAGATAAATAAACAGTCTTCTGGGGCAGGGTTGGGACTCAGTATTACAAAAAAACTTGTGGAGATACTCAATGGTACTATTGAAGTGGAAAGTAAGGTTTTAATAGGTACAACTTTTAAAGTGAAAATCCCTATTGAAATTTTTCATAGAAAAAATGAGAATTTCTCTGCTATCCTTACAAAAATTTTAAATTCTAATAACCAAAATATAAAATCTATAATATTAAAAAGCATCTTAAAGTTTCCTATCAGACTTAAAAATTTAAAGTCTGCCTATAAAAAACAAGATGTAGAAAAAATAAGAGAGATCAATCACCTTATACTAGGAACATATGGCAATCTCAATCTTACTCTTATTTATGACATATCAAAGAATATTTCTAATGAACTAAAGAAAGAACATATCAATTTTGACAGCATACTTTCCCACATTGAAGAGCTTGAAAGAATGACGCATACTTTGGACTACAGCGATCTTTTCAATGTATATTTAAATTTTAAGAATAAAAAAATTAAACTTCTTATTGCAGAAGATGTTGAAGAAAACAGAGACTTCTTAAAAGCTATACTTGAATCACCTTTGATAGAGGTTATCTGTGTAGAAAATGGTCTTCTAGCTTTAAAAGAGATACACAACCAAAAATTTGATATTGTATTTCTTGATATACAGATGCCTGTAATGGATGGAGTTCAGGCTATATCCCATATAAAATCAAAAGCTGAATTAAAGGATATTCCAGTAATGGCTCTTACTGCTCAAGCTATAATCGGAGATAAAGAAAAATATCTTCCTTATGGTTTTGATGGTTATATTACGAAACCTATTAATGAATCTGTTTTATTCAGTTATTTAGAATATTTTACATTTAGTGGAAAAAAAGGTGATAATAATGATTAACTTATTAATTATTGAAGATTCAGAAGAAACAAGAGACTTTCTGAAAGTTATTCTTTCTGAGGAGGCAAATATCAATATTTTAGAAGCTTCATCAGTTGCAGAAGGATTAAAAATAGTTAAAAGGGATATTCCCAATATTATTCTTTTAGATTTATCATTACCAGATGGAAGTGGAAGTTCCATTTGTAAAGAAGTAAGAGGAAATTCTGAATTTTATGGTTCTCCATTTATTCTTGCACTTACTGCTGATACTTCTCAGGAAAGTGTAAATACAAATCTGGAATTAGGCTGTGATGATTATATCAAGAAACCTTTTGATCCTAAGGAACTTCTTATAAGAATAAAAAAATTTACCAGCAGAATACCAAAGGACAAAGAATTTTTACAATATGAAAATATAAAAATATTTCTAAATAATAAAGTTGTCACTTATAATAACGAAAATATAGTACTTTCAAAAAATGAATTTGAACTGCTCTCATATTTTATTTTAAATAGAGGACTTCTGCTCACAAGGGTAACCATTCTGGATAATGTATGGAATGAAAATTTTGATATTAGTGATAAAGCTGTAGATCAATGTTTAAAAAGATTAAGAAAAAAACTTCCTATTTTAAATGAAGTTTTAATTTCAAAAAGAGGTTTTGGCTATATATTAAAATAAGGAGAATGATATTTTTATGAATAATTCAGAAAAAAATAGTAAATTTCCAGAATTTTTAGATATTGAGTTTTTTCAAATACTTCAGGACAGATTGGCAGAAGAGTTTGGAATTGGAAGCGTCATAACAGATATAAATGGACTCCCCTTAACTACACCAAGCAATTTTTCCGATTTTTGTATTAAACATACTAGAGGAACAGAAATTGGAATGAAGAAATGCATGCTTTGTGATGCTTATGGAGGATTGAAAGCGAAATCTCTAAAGAAGCCCATTGTTTATAGATGTCATGCAGGATTGATAGATTTTGCCAGCCCTATTATAATGGGAGATACTTTAGTTGGCTGTTTTCTTTGTGGACAGGTTCTTTCTGAGAAACCAGATGAAGATAAATTTAGAAAAATAGCTCATGAAATAGGAATTGATGAAGATATATATATTGAAGCTTTGAGAAAAGTAAAAATACTCCCTTATGAAAAAATAGAGTATATAGCTGATTTTGTTTATGAAATCTCTTCAAGAATATCTAATTTTACCTCTCACCAGAATACTGGAATGTCTGCCAGTGAATGTTGCAGAAAAAGTATGGAAGAATTTGATAATTTTTTAGACAGAGTAAAAAACAAAAATCTTTCTTTAGAAAAAAATATAGTTAAAAATGGATTTCAATTTAATTATATTTTAAATAAAATACATGATACCTTATTTAAAAAGTTTTCCATTGATGAGGAAAAACTTTATCAAATTGAAGAAAATATGAATACTTTTTCAAATGAAACATTTAAAATGACAGAAAAAATAAAAGACACAGGTAAAAATTTCAGTTCTTTTGATATAAATGAATTAAAATAGAAAATATCTCTTATCAAAAAGAGAATGCAATTCCAAAACTGCATCCTCTTTTTTAAATTCTATAAAAGCTCTCCATAACGTCTTACATATATCTTTTTCAAGAATGTAACCAATACCATATAAAGTATAACTGTAACTATAAGGAAAGGCCAATATACAGCTGGCAGAACTGTAAGACCTATCATCTCTCCAAGTTTTGTATATGGAATTAATGAAAGGAACAATATTCCACTGCAAGTAAGGAAAGTTACTGATAATGAAGCTCTGCTTTGAATAAATGGAATTTTTGGTGTTCTTATCATATGGATAACCAGTGTCTGCGTCCACATAGATTCAACAAACCATCCTGTTTGAAACAAAGCTATAAACATAGTTCTCATTGATTCATCTGATGCAGAAATCATATGATAAGGAAGTCCTCCAGATACAAATATTGGACATATTATAAAATAAAGTACAAGATATGTTGTTATATCAAATATTGAACTTGTAGGCCCTATCCACAGCATAAATTTTCCAACAGATGAAGCATCCCATTTTCTTGGTATTCTCAGAAATTCATCATCTACATTATCCCAAGGAATAGCAGTACAAGAAAGATCATAAATCAAGTTTAAAAATATTAATTGTACACTCATCATAGGTAAAAATGGAATGAAAGCACTTGCTGCAAGTACTGAGAACATATTTCCAAAATTTGATGAAGCTGTCATTTTTATATATTTTATCATATTGGCATATGTTTTACGTCCTTCTATTATTCCCTCTTCAAGCACCATAAGATCTTTTTCCAAAAGAATAATATCTGCTGATTCTTTCGCAATATCCACTGCTGTATCCACTGATATTCCTATATCTGCTGCCTTCATAGCAGCTGCATCATTTATTCCGTCTCCCATAAATCCAACAGTATGTCCATTGTCACGAAGTACTTTCACTATTCTGGCTTTTTGATCAGGAGAAAGTTTTGCAAAGACGCTTATATTTTCTGCTGCTTTTCCTAATTCATAATCACTCATTTTTTCTAAGTCAGAACCTAAAAGTATCTTTTCTACTTTAAGCCCCACTTTTTGACATATACTTCTTGTAACCTTATCATTATCCCCTGTCAGAATTTTAGTAGTCACACCATATTCTTTTAATGCCTGTATAGCTCTGGCAGTCGTCTCTTTTGGCGGATCAAGGAAAGCAAGATATCCTATAAGAACCATGTCACATTCATCTTTCACTCCAAAAGCACCAACTGGAGATGGATTTGTTTTTTGTGCTACTGCTATAACTCTCATTCCATCTTCATTTAAATTATCTACTGTTTGAAGTATATCTTTTTTTAATTCCTCATTTAAAAGTTCTACTTTTCCTTTATATTCCACAAATTTACATATAGAAAGCATTTCCTCTACTGCTCCCTTAGTAATCATCTGTGTTTTCCCATTACCGCCTTCAACAACCACTGTCATACGACGACGAGAAAAATCAAATGGTATCTCATCTACTTTTTTATACATCTCATTTAATTTTCTTAAAGAAACATCCTCTCTGCTTTCCTCTTCTGTCCTTTGAATTATAGATACATCCATGAGATTTTTAAGCCCTGTCTGATACCAGCTGTTAAGAAAAGCATGACGAAGAACACGGCTGTCCTCTTTTCCATGGACATCCATATGATATTCCAATACTACTTTATCCTGTGTCAAAGTTCCAGTTTTATCTGTACAAAGAATGTCCATAGCTCCAAAATTCTGAATAGAATTAAGATTTTTTACTATAGTCTTTTTCTTTGACATAGATACTGCACCCTTTGCCAGACAAGTAGTCACTATCATAGGAAGCATTTCAGGAGTAAGTCCTACTGCTATTGATACTGCAAAAAGAAAAGCCTGTATCCAGTTTCCTTTTGTTATTCCATTAATAAAAAATACCACTGGAACCATTACCAGCATGAAACGGATAAGCACCCATGAAACTGAGTTTACACCTTTTTCAAAGCTTGTAACTACCGGCTCTTCTGATATTGATTGTGCCATTGAACCAAATATAGTATCATCACCAACAGAAATTACTACTCCAGTAGCTGCCCCACTGATAACATTACTTCCCATAAATGCCAAATTATTATACTCAGTAAGAGTTTCCTTTTTTTCTTTTGATACCTCTGGTATTTTCTCCAAAGGTTCACTTTCTCCAGTTAAAGCCGACTGGCTAATAAATAAATCCTTAGCTTCAATTATTCTCATATCTGCTGGAATCATATCTCCAGCTGCAAGATGGACTATATCTCCCACTACAACTTCTTCCAGAGGTATCTCTTTTTTTCCATCTTCCAGTCTTTCTACACATGTAGTAGTGGTAATCATTTCAAGAAGCCTTTCTGCTGCATTATTGCTTCTTGCCTCTTGTATAAAACGAAGTGCTCCTGATATCAGTACCATAGTTAAAATTATTGTTACAGTCATAATATCTATATCTTCAGGAGTATTATGATAAATAGGAAGAATAATATCTGTTATTCCAGATACTATTGCTAAGCAAAAAAGTATTGCTGTAAAAGGATTTATAAAAGCATCACATATCTTTTTGAAAAGAGATTTTTTCTTTCCTTGTGTCACCTTATTTTTTCCATACTTTTCTTTAGAAAATTTTACTCTCTCCTTTGCTATCCCTTTTACTGTACTTCCTAATCTCTTTAATATGTCAGCAGTATCATTATTTGCTGCATATTCCATTCTTACATTTACCTCGTCTCTGTGAACTGATTTTTCTGTGATTTTTCTTAGATTAGTTTTTTTCATTTTTTCTTTCATCATTGGTCTGTTCCTCCTTTACTTTCTAATAAGTTTCTGAAAGCAGCAGAACATAGCTGAAAGAACAAAGATTATATATTATATATTTTTACAGAGCAGAAGGATGGACATTCAGCCTCATCTATTCTGCTCATACTCTGCCCTTTCAGGTCTGTACTGTTACTATTTCCCGTGTCCATCCTTCTCACCTCGCTATTTTCTAAAAATTATTTTTAATAAAAAAATCCCATACCAAAGCAAAAACAATGGTATGGGAAAATATCCCAAAATACAAAAATCACTATAATATGATTTACGCCACCGTTTGAGCTTTAACTCTACAGGGCGGTGAAGTTGCATTAGATGATACCTTGGTTTCGATATCGCCTGTTCAAACCAACGCATAGTGTCTCCACTATTTTGCGGCAGCAACCCATATCCCTGTAGTAGCCTTACCTACCGGATCTATTTTATTCATGTCTATTGTAGATGTTATTCTTATTTTTGTCAAGAACTTTTTTTGTCACCAAAATCAAAAGCAAGTTCTTTTCAAGAATAGATCATCAAAATGAATTGTATTTTTATATTATTTTTTATTTTTTTAAGCTTGATATTTTAATTTACCCTTTACAAAAGTCATATCAACAGAATAATCGTCATTTAATACAACAAGGTCTGCATCTTTTCCTTCTGATATCTCTCCAGTATTAAGACCAAATTCTTTAGCTGCATTTGTACTTGTCATTTTAACTGCATCAAAGATACTGTATCCTAATTCAATAACATTTTTAAATGCTTTATCTAAAGTGAGTACACTTCCAGCCAGTGAATCATTACTTACAAGTCTTGCCTGACTGTCTTTTACATAAACATCAAGTTCTCCAAGTTTATAATTTCCATCAGGAAGTCCAGTTGCACTCATAGCATCTGTAATACATTCTACTTTATCTACACCTTTTGCTTTTAACAAAAGTCTTACTGCTTCTGGATGTACATGTATTTTATCAAATATAATTTCTGCCATTACAGCATCATTAGTTAATACTGCCCCTACTACTCCAGGTTCTCTGTGAGTAAATCCTCTCATTCCGTTATATATATGTGTTGAGTGACTTAATCCAGCTTTTATAGCTTTCTGCACATCATCAAAATTTACAGCTGAATGTCCTACTGATACCACTACACCATTTTCTTTTAAAAATTTGATTGCTTCAAGTGTAGTTTCATCTTTAGGTGATAATGAAAATAATTTTACAAGTCCCGGTTTTACACTTAAATATTCTTTTATTTCTTCTATACCAGCTGGCTTCATATATTTTTCATTTTGAGCTCCTTTATATTGTATATCAAAATAAGGTCCTTCCATATGAGCTCCAAATATATTTGCTCCGTCTAATTCTTTATCTTGTACTTCTGCTACTTTTTCCAAAACATTTTTCAATATTTCTTTTGTACTTGTAAGAGTTGTAGCTAGAAAATTAGTAGTTCCATGTTTCACTACAAATGAAGAAATAGTTTTTAATGCTTCCACAGTACCATCCATAGCGTCTGCTCCATATGCCCCGTGGATATGTGCATCAATAAATCCAGGTACTACATATTTTCCTTTTAAATCTATTCCATTTTCATATAATGGATTTTCTTTTTCTGTTATTTTTTTTATTTTACCATCTATTATTAATAAATCTCCTGAAACAATTCTATTTGCCAAAACAAATTTCCCATTTTTTAAAAGTATTTTTTCCATATACCTCATCTCCTCTTGGGGTTTTGAATTTTAAAAACATAATTTTTATCTTATAATAATATTTTATTACATTTTCTACTTTTTCTCAACCATTTTTTTATTCTTGCCCAAAGAGAAACTTCAGCATATAAATAATTTCCTCTGCCAGATTTAAATATCTTCATAAAACAGCTCCTATCTTTATCTGTAAAAATTATATGTCCTCTTCAATAATTCCTTCATTTTCTCCATCAAAATCCAATCCGTCACTTTCATCAGATTCAGTACTTTCTGTAGGCTTCTTTTTAGAAGGTTTATTACCCAATTCGCCTTTTTCAATTATTTCAAGTACTTTTTTCTCTATCTGTTCAAATAATTCCGGCTCTGCTTCAAGTCTTGCTTTCACATTCTCTTTCCCCTGTCCTAGTCTTATATCTCCAAAACTGAACCAAGCTCCTGATTTTGCAACTATATCATTGCTCAAAGCTATTTCCATTATCTCTCCTACTCTAGTTATTCCTCTTCCATACATTATCTGGAATGAAGCTTCTTTAAATGGAGGTGCTACCTTATTTTTAGTAACTTTTACAACAGTTTCATTTCCTATTACTTCATCACCCTGCTTTACAGAACCTATTCTTTTTACTTCCAATCTTACTGATGAATAGAATTTTAAAGCTTTTCCTCCAGTAGTTGTAGTTTGAGGACCAAATCCAAATCCACCTATTTTATCTCTGATCTGATTTATAAATACCATTGTTGTTTTTGATTTATTTAACGATGCAGTAAGTTTTCTCAAAGCTTTTGACATAAGTCTTGCTTGAAGTCCCATCTGCTGATCTCCCATTTCTCCATCTATTTCTACTTTTGGTACAAGAGCAGCTACCGAATCCACTACTATAATATCTACAGCATTTGATCTTACAAGCATATCTGCTATTTCAAGAGCCTGTTCTCCATAGTCTGGCTGAGATATTAACAGCTCATCTACATCTACTCCTAAAGCTTTGGCATACACAGGATCCAAAGCATGTTCAGCATCTATAAATGCTGCTATACCTCCAGCCTTTTGTGCCTCTGCCACTATATGAAGAGCTATTGTTGTTTTCCCTGAACTTTCAGCTCCATATACTTCAATTACTCTTCCTCTAGGAACCCCCCCTACACCTAGTGCCATATTAAGATTCAAGCTCCCAGTTGAAATAACTTCTACATGCATACTTAGATTATCTCCAAGTTTCATTATAGATCCATCTCCAAACTCTTTTGATATTTGTTTTATAGCCAGATCTAATGCTTTTTCCTTACTTACTTCTTCATTTTTTTTAGCTGCCATTATAACCACCTCTTTTTTTAACTATATATATTTATGTATAGATACTACCATATTTTTTTCCTTTTGTCACTTAATTTTCATAATTTTTTCCTATAATAAAATATAATATAAAAACTAGAGGAGTGTTCTAATGATTTTAACAAAACGTTCTCTTAAAATTATTAACTTATTCCTCACTGGGAATAAGTTTACAATTGATGAACTTGCAGATTTTTTTTCCATAACAAATAGGACTGTAGCAAACAACATAAAAACAATTAAATCTTTTTTAGAAAGCAATTATTTAAATTCTTTAGTAGAAAACAATGGTGTTTACTACATTAAAAACAAGGATTTTAGATTGATATCTCATCTTATTTCCAAAGAAGTTATCACTGTAGAAGAGAGAAAAGAGTATATTATCTTAAAACTACTTACAGATAACCTTATAACATTAAATCCAATAGCTGAAGAACTTGGAATAACAAGAAGAGCTCTCAACTATGATATGATAGATATAAAAGAATTTTTTTTACAAAAAGATATTGGACTCATTCCAGTAGCTGGAAAAGGAGTTACTTTAGTTGGAAAAGAAGCTGACATGAGACAGCTTCTTAGTCAGTTTATAGAAAAGCTGTTGATAAAAAAAGGAAATATTAATAAAATATTTCAAAAATTCTTAAAGGTGTTTAATGAAAATTGCAGTATATCCTTAATAGATAGGATGCTCATGGAGGTTACAAGAGATATAAATATTACTCTGCCTCCAGAAAGTTTCTATTACGTTATAGGCATCATACTATCTGGAAAATTAAGGAAAAATTTCAAGGATGATTCTTTAAAAGTAGAAAATAATTCCCATTCTCCAAAATATCAGAATCTTAAAGAAAAACTATTAAACAATATCCATATACCTATTGAAGATTATGAAACTGACCAGATCATATCTGTTTTTCTTGATTCAGACATTGAAACTTATAAAGGAGAGTATAAGTTAAAACCAAAGATTGAAGAATTTCTTTCTATTTTAAAAGAAAAATTAAATATTAATTTTACTATTGATGAGAATTTTTTGATGATACTTTCATATTCATTTACCCTTTCTAATTATAAGGCTGAATTTAATATAAGTCAGCATCAAAAGAAAATCTCTCATGTACCTGAATCATGTGAAGATATTTTTGAAGTTGTAGATGAATTTACTAAAAAAGTATTTAGGCAGTTTCATACTGATGATCTTCTTTTCATCACTTTACTGCTAAAAAATCATATTTTGAAATCTGATGATTCTAAAACAAGCAGAAAAAGTATTTTGATAATAGATAATTCCATAAAACATTTTTTAGGAAAACTTGTCTCGAAATATCTTAAAAACTTTTATAAGATAAATAACATAACTATAATCTCTAGTTATGAACTGGATTGTTTTTTCTCATCTAATATCAAACCAGATTTGATTCTAACTTTTGACAATGGTAAAATAAATACTAATATTCCTATAATCAAGCTTGATTTTGCAGAACTATGGCCTAACCTGAATTTTTTAGAATACTACTTTTAATTCTTTGGAGGTACATTTATGAAAAAACAGCTTATAGGATTAATGCTGGTTATGTCTTCTTTTGCTTTTGCTGGAGGAGATAATACATTTGATTTATTAGAAGAAAAAATGGAATTGAAACATTCTTATATCACTGATGGTACACATAAATTAAAAATTGATGATATTGATATAGGAGTAGTTAATGGAACACCCTTTGTCGTTATAGAAACTGACAGTCTTTTCACTGATAGAGCCTGGAAAGAATTTAATAAAAAAGCTTATAACGATGTGGCTAAAGATATAGCAGATGAAATAAGAGCTGCTTTAAATACAGATGCTGAAGTAAATATTTCACTTATTTTAGATAAAGAATTTGGAAAAGACAAAGTTCTTTCAGAAGCTCAATATTAAAATATATTAAATATACATTCAACTAGAACATATCAAATATAAATTTTGATATGTTCTTTTTTGTATAAAAAAGAAAAAAGTTGTATTTTATAACAACTTATGATAATGTTAAAATATATAAAAACAGAAGAATTTGTTAATATCTACAACAGAAAACATATTAAGGAAATTGAAATATCAAAGGAGCTTGTATGTTAAATAAATTAGAAAAAATCTATGAATTAAAAAAAGAATTAGATAAAAAAAGACCTCTTTCACAAAGCGAACTTAAAAGAATTAAAGAAAATTATATAATAAAAAATACATATAATTCAAATGCTATTGAGGGAAACACACTTACAGAGATAGAAACAAAAGTTATAATAGAGACTGGTATCACCATTGCAAAAAAAACTTTAAGAGAACATTTAGAAGTTAAAAATCATGCTGAGGCTCTTTTATTTATTGAAGAATTGAAAGATAGAAAATTATCTGAATATGATATTAAATCAATCCATTCTATAATTTTAAGTGGACTCGATAGGGTCAATGCTGGAAAGTACAGAGAAGCAAATGTGAAAATAGGTGGAGCTTCCCATGATGTCACCCCTTCTCATTTAATTTCTCAGGAAATATATACACTTCTCAGCTGGTACAATGAAAGTCCTATTACAATAAACAGAATTATAGAATTCACTTGTCGTTTTATTAACATACATCCTTTTATAGATGGTAATGGCAGAACTTCTAGACTTTTAACTAATTTAGAACTTTTAAAACTTGGTTATCCTCCTGTTACTATTCTAACAGTAGACAGATTAGAATATTATCAAGCTCTTGATAAAAGTTACTATGAAGACTATTCATTAGCTTATGATTTTTTTTATAACTGCATCATTGAAAGTTTAGAAGAATATTTAAGTTATACAAAATAAAAATGGCTGCTCGTTAGCAGCTGTTTTTCTTATTTTTATTTTAACTCTTCATTAAAAAAACGATAAATGCTATAACTAAAATCATTAAAGCACTACAAAGAACAATTAATATAATGTTCCAAATCCCTTCCAATAAAAGCATTATAAACTCTATTATAGCCATAGTTACTTTCATTCCCGTTTTTATCATATCAAAAATAAGTAATCCTATAAATATTATAAAAATTATAATAGCTATTTTAAAACTTGACATTTTTCACTTCCTTTATGTTTCATATATGACAAAACCATTTTGATTCATTAAAAATTTTATACCTTAAAATCTATAAATTCAAGCTTTTTTGTAGAAAATATTAATTTTTCTAATTTCTATTTAAATTTTGAAAGAACCGTGGTATAATCAAAAATTAGGGAATATACTTTATTTTAATATGTGAGGGAAAGAATGAATTTGAATATGGTCAAGAAATATGCTCTTTGGATTTTTTCAATTTTTGTAAATGCGTTTGGTAATTTTTTATTAATCAAAGGCGATATTGGAAGCGGCCCTTGGGTTGCTGCAAGTATAGGAATGTCAAAAGTTTTTCTTCTTCAAATAGGTATATGTACCATTATTCTCAATTTTTTAGTTTTCATACCAATTATCTTTATAAGTAAAAAATTTGAAATTTTCAAACTTGCTGGTTCTTTTTTTGTAGCATATATATTTGGAAAATTTCTTGATTTCTTTTTAAATGTATTTTCATGGGTGCATCCTGAGCATATAATTTCTAAAATACTTTTTTTCATAATTGGAAATCTTGTACTCAGCTGTGGAATATCTGTCTATCTCAGACTTAACATAGCTATGAATCCTTTTGACCAGTTTTTAAAAACTGTCAATGATTATCTCATTCCTGATATGAAAAAAGCAAATTATGTATATCTGGGGGTTCCATTTGTTATAGCTCTTCTTTTTGGTGCATACAATAAATCTCTTCAAGGTATTGGGATAGGAACAGTGATCATGCTTTTTTTTAATGGAAGTTTCATAAAAATGTTTAATAAAAAAGTGTCTATCCCTGACAATATTTTGACCCCTAGAAAATATATCTAAATTTACCATTCAAACTTACTTTTTTTAATGTTATAATATGTTGATACTAGTTTATTAGGAGGTCCTTATGAAAAATATTTTAGTTACAGGAGGGGCTGGATACATAGGAAGTCATGCTGCGGCTGAACTTCTTGATTCTGGTTATTCTGTTGTTGTCATAGATAGTTTGGAAAATGGTTTTATGAAGCTTGTAGATAAAAGAGCAAAATTCTATCATGGAAATGTTCAGGATAGCAATATGATGAATAAAATATTTACTGAAAACAAAATAGATGCTGTTATGCACTTTGCAGGATATATAAAAGTTCCTGAAAGCGTTGTAGAACCCAATAAATATTATATGAACAATACTTATACTGTTATGTGTCTGTTGGAATCAATGAGAAAAAATAATATTAAAAATATAGTTTTTTCTTCTACAGCAGCTGTTTATGGAGATGTAAAAGAACCTGAACCTGTAGATGAAAACCACTCAAAAGATCCTATCAATCCTTATGGAATGAGTAAACTTATGTCTGAAAGAATTATTATGGATTGTGCTGAAGCTTATGGATTAAATTATTCTATATTCAGATATTTTAATGTAGGGGGAGCTCATGAAAAACATGATATAGGTCAGATGGGTGAAGGAATCACTGCACTTATACCACTTATATTAAAAGCTGCTAAAGGAACTATTCCTAAGCTCTCTATCTATGGAAATGATTTTGATACTAAAGATGGAACTGGAGTGAGAGATTACATTCATGTTGTAGATTTAGTAAGAGCTCATATACTTTCTCTCAAAAAATTAGATGAAAATGTAAGCGGTATATATAATCTTGGAAATGGCAGTGGTTTTACAGTTCTTGAAATGCTTAATGCTGCAAGAGAGGTAACTAAAATAGATATCCCAGCAGAAATTACATCAAGAAGACCTGGAGACCCTCCTTGTGTTATAGCTTCAAGTGAAAAAGCTATAGCTGAACTTGGATGGAAACCTTATTATACTGATGTAAAAGATATTATAAGAACTGCATGGGAATGGAATTTAAAGGTGAATTAATATGAAACCAAAATTAACTACAAAACTCTATTATCAATATGTTGGGAATATCCCATGGCTGAAAAATGAAGTGTTGAATGGAAAATATGATGCTTTAAAATATCTATTAGCTGTGGAGGAAAAAAGTAAAAGTAATTTTTTTATAAATATATACAAAGATCCAGATGATGATAATATTAGATATGTTTCTTTCTTCATCACAGATAAATTTCTCAGTGTATTTTCTGTAAAAAAATCTCTTGGAGAATTTGTTATATTTAACAAAGAAAATTTTGTTAAGCTTTTTAATTTTTTAAAAGAAACTACAGTTGAAAATATAGAAGAATAATATAGAAGTACCTCTGTATCTTTCAGGATACATGAGGTATTTTTTTATAAAATATGTTATCATATTTATAGGAATTATTTATGTAAAAGGAGGAATAACATGAAGATAAAAAAAGTATGGGCAGTATATTTTAGTGCAACTGGAACTACAAAAAAAATAGTTACAAAAATAGCATCCACTATGGCTGAGAAAATGAATGCTGAGTTTAAGATTTTTGATTTTACTCTTTTAAATGCAAGAAAAAACATTCTTTCTTTTGAAAAAGATGATTGTGTAGTTTTAGGAACACCAGTATATGCTGGACGTGTTCCTAACCTCCTTTTAAAATATTTAGCCGCTATTCAGGGAAATGGAGCTCTTGCTGTTCCTATTGTCTTATTTGGAAATAGAAACTATGATGACGCTCTGATTGAACTTAGAGATATTCTGGAAAAAAATAACTTCCATACTGTTGGAGCAGGAGCATTTGTTGGAGAACATTCATTTTCAAATATACTTGCTAAAAACAGACCAGATGAAAAAGATATACTTATAGCTGAAAATTTAGGTGAAAAAGTCTTTGAAAAATTATCAAATTCAGCATTTTATCCTGATTCTCCTATTGAAGTAACTGGGATTCCTTATCCTTATCGAGGTTATTATCAGCCTCTCAATAAAGAAAATAACCCTATTGATATGAGGAAGATTAAACCTCTCACAAATAATAACTGCACTGATTGTAAAATATGTGTGTCTGCCTGTCCTTTAGGTTCCATTGAGTACGATGATGTATCTAAGGTTACTGGTATATGTATGAAATGTGGAGCCTGTATAAAGAAATGTCCTGTACATGCAAAATATTATACTGATGAAAGTTTTCTTTTTCATAAACATGATTTAGAAGAAAAATTTACAAGAAGAGCTGAACCTGAAATATTCATATAAACAAAAAACCTCTAAACTAAATCAATAGTCTAGAGGTTTTATTTTTTAAAGATTTAAACTTACATATCTTTCTTTAGTTAATTTTAATTTGTCTGCATAAACATATATGATGCTTCTTCCTTTAATAGCATCAATTATCTCATGATTCATATCCACAGGGACTGCAAAACATCCAAAGCTTCTTCCCAGCCTTCCAGATGTTTTTATCATTTCAGGATTAGCATAATCAGCACCATGTACCACTATATTTCTTTTCATAGCGTTATCATTTATTCCTTTTTCTAATCCTGCAAGTCTTAATGAGTATCCATTACTTCCCTTATATGGTGCCTCTGTCATATAAAATCCTAAAGAACTCTTATTAGATTCTGCTACATTGGAAAAATTTTCTGCATATAGATCTCCAGTATTTTTCCCATGAGATACATAGGATTTAAAAAGAATTTCTTTATTTTCTAAATCTAAAACATACATTCTTTCTTCTGTTGAAGGTCGAGAAAAATCCACTATTGTAAGAATGTTTTTCTCTTTCTTATCAATCTTATTAAATCCTTCTACACCCTGTACAAAAACATCATATCTTATAAGTCCGTTTAATTTCATCTCATTATATAGCTCTTTTGCATGAAATTGTGTACAAGCAGTTCCATTTGCAAAAACTGCTACTGATAAAAATAACCCCATGATTAATGCTATCGACTTTTTTCTTAAATCCATCCCCTTTTACTCCTTATTAACTAAATCTTTTCACTAAAAGTTCCGCTATTTTAAAAACTATAAATAAGGCAATAGCACAATATGATATCAATAATAGAGTAGCTCCAAATCTATTGTCATACTCATATTCATCCTCAATTTCCTTATTTGTCTCATCATCTATTTTACTATTCATTAATTCTAATTCTTCCAATTCTATTTTCTCTTTTACACTTAACATTTTTATTCCTCCATTTTTTATAATTGTTATTTAAAAATGAAAGAATATATCAGATTCGCAATACTCTTTCTCGATACCGAGAAAGTATGGTGTATAAAGGTTTCTTATACTGTTTATTCTCAATTTTTTCATGAGTGATTATTTTTTCTTCTTGAATGTTGCTTTCTATTAAGATTTCTGGTAGGAAATCTTTCCATACAGCTACATCTGTGTTATTGTTGTCTGTTAAATTTGCAGAGACATAATTTTGAATTGGTTGTTTTTCATGTAAAAGAATTAGATTTTCTTGTGTGCTTCTCACTATCAAAGGAGGGCTAGTGGTCTTTATATTTAAAGTTGAGGTAAAAAACAAAAAGACAAATGCCATAAAATAATACACAATCCCTGTTTTTATCTTCATTTTAAATACCACCTCCTTTTATGTAAATAGTCTTTGTTAATTTATATTTTACTATTTTATTTAAAGAATTTCCACTTTTTTTTGACAAATTTTAATATATTCTATATTTTTGAAAATTTCACAATATAATATATGAGTATTTTTATAGCTTTAAAGATATAATAAGTCTCAATTTTTATTATTTTTTTTAATAAAAATAGTAACTTTTTTTATTATTAAGTATATACAAAAAAGAGAATGACACATAAGCAGAGGTTTACTCTAAACTTTTTAGTCATTCTCTTGTTATTTATCTTATTCCTTTTGAATTTAAAAATTTTATCATAGATTCATTTCTATTATCTTTTGCTATTGATAAAGCACTATCTCCATAGGACATATAATTCGGATTCACTCCCATTTCCAGAAGTTTTTCTATTACAGAAATATAGTTGTGGGATACTGCTCTCAGATAAACTTCTCCTAAGATATTCTCTCCATTTTTATTTTCTGCATTCAAATTATAATTGGTATGGTCTAATAATTTTAATAGAATCTTTTCATCTTGAGCATAGTATATTGGAAAATTTCCTTTTAAATCCTGTTTATTAAAATCTCCTCCACTATTTTTCATAGCATCTATAAGGGAAGTATCCTTCCCAACTGCTGCTCTAAATACTGGTGTCCAGCCACTTTCTTCCACAGCATTTACATCTGCTCCATGCTCAGTGATATATTTACTATAACTTAAAGGTTTGTTTTCTATGAAATAACTTAATAAAGTTTTTTCACTACTATTCTTTTTATTTATATCTGATCCTGCTTTTACCATTTGTTCCAAAGCATTTAGACTCCTTACATAAAATATAGGGGTCTTTCCCTCTTCAAAAGTTTCTTCTAAATCTACCCCTCTTACAAGGAGCATATCTAAAACCTTTTGACTGTCATTTTCCAATGCCACTATTAAAAGACTTTTTCCATCCTTATTTTTGTATGCAACTGGAAAATCTGATGCAAAAAAATTATTTAAAAGCATTGTATTATCAGTTTCCACAGCATTCAGCACCTCTTCTGATGTAGGTACATGAACATTTTTGTTTCCAAAACTGCTGCAACTAATAATTGTGATAGATATTATGAAAAGTGTCAGTAGTTTTTTCATATTTTACCTCTCTTAATTAATCTTCGTTTCTCTTCTCAAATTTTCTTCTTTCTCCCTCTTTAAGGACTTTCTTTCTCAATCTGATATTTGTTGGAGTTACTTCAACTAATTCATCTTCTGCTATATAATCAAGAGCCTGCTCTAAACTGAATCTTCTAGGAGTAGCTAATTTAACTGCATCATCAGTTCCTGCTGCTCTCATATTAGTAAGTTTTTTAGTTTTGCAAACATTTACTACAAGATCGTTTTCTCTGTTATGTTCTCCAACTATCATTCCTTCATACACAGGAACACCTGGATCAAGGAAAAGTATTCCTCTGTCTTGAATATTATTAAGAGCATATGGAACTGTTACTCCTGGCTCAGTTGCTATAAGAACACCTTTAGTTCTCATAGGGATTTCTCCTTTATGAGGTTCAAAGCTAAAGAATGAATGATTGATTATTCCAGTTCCTTTAGTATCTGTAAGGAATTCATTTCTAAATCCTATAAGTCCTCTTGCTGGTACTTTAAACTCTAAACGAGTATACCCATCAGCACCAGGAACCATAGATACCATTTCCCCTTTTCTGCTTCCTATTTTTTCTATAACTACACCTGTATAACATTCATCAACATCAATAAGAGCCATTTCAATAGGTTCCATTTTTTGTCCATTTTCTTCTTTCATAAGAACTCTTGGCTTTGAAACCTGTATTTCAAATCCTTCTCTTCTCATATTTTCAAGAAGTATAGAAAGTTGAAGTTCTCCTCTTCCTTTTACAACGAAAGCATCTGGAGCGTCAGTTGCTTCTACTCTCATACTTACATTTGTTTGAAGTTCTTTTTGCAGTCTTTCCCATATATGTCTAGAAGTTACAAATTTCCCTTCTTTTCCAGCAAACGGCGAATCATTTACCATGAATGTCATTGCAAGAGTTGGCTCATCTATATCGATAAGTGGTAAAGCTACTGGATCATTTACATCAGCAAATGTTTCTCCGATATCGATATTATCTATACCAGCTATACAAACTATATCTCCAGCTTGGGCTTCTTGAACCTCAGTTCTTTTCAATCCTTCATATCCATAAAGAACTGAAATTTTACCCTTAACCATTTTTCCATCTCTTTTTATTAACATAACTTCCTGATTTCTTCTTACAATTCCGTTATGTATTCTTCCTACAGCTAATTTTCCAACATAGTTGTCATAAGCTATATTAGTAATAAGGAACTGCATTGGTTTTTCAGGATCTCCCTCTGGATCATCAACGTGATCAAGAATAGTTTCAAATAATGGAGTCATATCATCACTTACATCAGTAAGTTCTTTTTTAGCAAATCCACCTTTTCCAGAAGCATATACTACTGGGAAATCTAATTGAAGATCATTTGCATTTAATTCTATGAAAAGATCGTAAACCATGTACAATACCTCTTCTGGTCTTGCATTTGGTTTATCTACTTTATTAACTACAACTATCGGTCTATGTCCTTGCTCCAATGCTTTTTTCAAAACATATTTAGTCTGAGGCATAGGTCCTTCAAAAGCGTCAACTAATAGTACAACTGATTCAACCATTTTCATGATTCTTTGTACCTCTCCTCCAAAGTCAGCATGGCCTGGAGTATCAACTATATTAATTTTATAGTCCTTATACTGTACAGATGCATTTTTAGAGAAAATAGTTATTCCTCTTTCTTTTTCAATGTCATTTGAGTCCATTACTCTTTCTTCTACTTTTTCAAGTTCGTGGCTCCCAAATACTCCTGCCTGTCTTAAAAGACAGTCTACTAGTGTTGTTTTTCCGTGGTCAACATGGGCAATTATTGCTATGTTTTTGATTTTCATTCTTCAACCTTCCTTACGGGAATTAAAAATATTTATATCCCTTTAATAAATTATTACTTACATTACATAATCCTAAAAATTTTCCAGCATCATCATATATCCTATATCTACCATCAGCAGCTGTGAATCTTACTGTATTACCATTGAGGAAAAGAACCATATTCTTTTCTCCTTCCAATGTTATTTTAGGATATTTAAAGAAATCTTCTACACTGCATAAAAAATCTAGCTTTTCTTCAAGAGACATAGCTTCTATCTCTTCCAGTGTATAAGAATTTTTGATACTTGAACTTCCCACTTTTTCTCTCACTAAAGATGTCATTGTAGCAAGAGTTCCTAAAGCTTTTCCTATATCATCTATCAATGAACGGATATATGTTCCTTTTGAAACATCACATCTGATTTTTCCTTTTACTCCATCAAATTCTATGATATCTATAGACTTTATCTCTATTAATCTGGCTTTTCTTTCAATTTCTATTCCCTGTCTTGCCAATTCATAAAGCTTTTTTCCATCTACCTTTAAAGCTGAATACATAGGTGGTATCTGTTCTATTTCTCCAATGAAATTTTTCAATACCTCTTGAAGTTTATCCAAAGTAATATCATTGACTTCTCTTTTTTCTATTACCTGCCCCTCTGTATCATAGGTATCTGTTCTATATCCAAGTTCAAATCCTGCTGTATAAGTCTTTTCATATCCCTCTATATCCTGAACCATTTTTGTTGCTTTGCCTATACATACGACTAAAACACCTTGGGCTAAAGGATCTAAAGTTCCTGTATGACCTATTTTTCTTTCATGCAGAATTCTTCTCAATTTTCTTACGACATCAAAAGAAGTTATTCCGCTAGGTTTATTCACATTAATTATACCTTCCAAAATATCAACTCCTACACAGAACTATCCTTTATTATAACATATCTTATTCAATATTCAAACACTTTTATTAATTTTTCTATTTATGGCTTTTTCACTTCCTCAGTTTTCTTTACCTCAGTTGCTTTTTTAGTTGCCTCTTTTTCTTTTACAGGCTCTGCTTTTTTATCTGAAGGTGGATTTTTTTCTATTTTGTATCTATTTGTAGGACTCCATAAAATATATTCATTTATTCCTAAATCTTTTAGAGCTTTTACCTGTAATTCTATTTGCTCAGGTCCATAAGTTATATATCCCTTTACCCATCTAGCAGTAAAAGCCTGTATCCATGGTCTAATCATAGCTGGTGTATCTATATTGGCATTTCTGTTCATTGAATCCTGAGTTGAACGATATACAGTTTTATATGGTTCAGCATCTGGAACAGGAAGTCCATAAACTCCTTTTCCATAGTGACTTGGATATATCATTGGACAGATATAATCAACCACATTACTTACAGACTCCCAATGCTGTCCAAGAGCCATATCATCTGGAAGGCTTCCCACCTGACCATATACATCAGCTGCAATATATACTCCTAAAGGTTCTAATTCTTTTCTTGCATACTGAAGATATTTTTGTATAGTTTCAGGTTTTGATTCTTTGTTAGGATTTCTATAATCAAGGTCTTTGTCGAGCTTTCCACCATTGGAAGCTGGAAATCTTACATAATCAAACTGTATTTCATCGAATCCTGCAAGAGCAGCTTCTTTAGCTACTGCTATATTGTATTCCCATAGATATCTGTCATGAGGAGATACCCATATAACTCCGTCGCTATTTGTAAAAGGTTTCCCAGTAGATTTAGTAATAATAGCTTTATCTGGATTAGCTTTTGCATAAGTAGGATCCTTAAAAGATACTACTCTTGCTATAGTATAAATATTATTATCTTTCATTTTTTTCATAAATTTATCAATATCTTTTATTGGAGATCTTCTGTTAGCATTTGGATTATATTTTTCTCCTGCTTTCATTTTAAATAAAAGTGTTCCATCATCCTCTTTTACATCTATTACAAAAGCATTAATCTTAGTTCTCTTAGATAGAGCTATAAGATCATCTACTCTTTTTGTCAATGAAGCTGAACTGCTTGTTACATATATTCCCCTTACTTCTCTTCTTTTATTCTCAGGATAATTTTTTTTCTCTATTGGAGAAAAATCAAGATTCTTCCATTCCTTAGGAAGAGTCGCCCCAAGACTGTCTACCAACTGCTTGCTTTTTATCCAACCAGTTCTCTTCTCTCTATTTTTTTGATATGATATTTTTTCCCAATTTTCAACAGTAGTATTTTTTTGAACCTCTGTTTTCCCATCTGGTTTTTTTACAGTTTTTTCTTTTACTATTTCAACTTTTTTCTCCTCAATAACTTCTAATCTTGTTCCTATTTTTAAATTATCTTCTGCTTTAGGCGTTATTTTGGCTTCTTTAAAAACTCTTATATTCCCCTTGGCATATTTATATTTGTCATTTATTATTTCAGAAGTTTTTTCTTGAACATCATCATCTTTTACTGTTGATGTTTCTTCTATTTTTTCTGTTTCTTCTGTTGTTTTTTTATCATCTTCCAGTTTTTGCTCTAATACTGCTTTTTCTTCTGGCAATGATTGCTCTCCCAAAGACATACCTTTAGTAATGTCCACTGTTGCAACCAGAAATACTATATAACAAAATATTGAAAATAGTACCTTTCTGATAAACCATACCTGTTGCTTCGTTCTCTTATGTTTCACTTAAATCCCTCCAAATATTTCACGTAATCGTTCTTATTATTTTATACCATTTAGGAAAATTTATCTATATTGAAATTTTATTCATTCTATTTTGTGAATTGAAATATTGCTTTTTTAGTGCTATGATTGTATATACTTTAAATAAAGATGGTGAATTTTAATGAAAAAAGAAATTTTAATAAAAGAACTTTGTGATCTTAAATCTACTAACAATTTTAGAAAATTAAAGGAATGTGATAATTCCCTTATAAACCTTTCATCTAATGATTATTTAGGAATTGCAAATGATAAAGATCTATTAAATGAATTTTACTCTAAATACACCCCAAAACTTTCTTCAAGTTCTTCCAGACTAATAGATGGTTCATATTCTGAGGTTATGCAGTTGGAAAAAGAGCTTGAAAACATTTATAAAAATTCAGCTATATTATTTAATTCTGGGTTTGATGCTAATTCTTCTATAATAGAAACTTTTTATAATAAAAAATCATTAATACTCACTGACAGATTAAATCATGCCAGTATTTATGATGGTATTCTTAATAGTGAAGCTGTTTTTATGAGATATAAACACTTGGATATGGAAAATCTTGAAAAACTTCTTATAAAATACAGAAACAGCTATGATGATATTCTTGTAGTGTCAGAAACAGTCTACAGTATGGATGGAGATATGGCTGATCTTGAAAAACTTATTCAATTAAAAAAAATATATAACTTTGATCTTATGATAGATGAAGCTCACTCTTATGGAGTTTATGGTTATGGAATAGCTAAAGAACTTGATATTGTTAATGAGATTGACTTCCTTGTGATTCCCTTAGGAAAAGGTGGAGGCTCTGTAGGAGCATATGTTATCTGCTCTCAATTATCAAAAGATTACATAATTAATAAAAGTAGAAAATTTATATACAGCACTGCTCTTCCACCTGTTAATCATATGTGGAATCTTTTTATATTGAAAAAAATTCCAGACTTTAAAGATAAAATGAAAAAACTTCAGGAAATAAAAGAATATACTTTCGCTCTTTTGAAAGAAAATCATATAGAAACTATATCTTCAACTCATATAATCAGTATAATAATAGGGGACAACTCAAAAATTATAAAAATATCTGACAATATGAGAAAAAAAGGATTTCTGCTTTATGGAGTGAAAGAACCCACAGTTCCCAAAGGAACAGCTAGATTTAGAATAGGTTTGAATCCTTCTCTTTCAAAAGAAGATATCTCAAGATTTGTAAAGGAGTTAAAATATGAAATTGATACTATTTTTTAACGGTTGGGGAATGGATGAAAATATTATTTCTCACATAGAAGTTCCTGCTGAATATATTTTAAAAGTATTGAATTTTCCATATGACCTTGATGATAATATTTTTCAGCAATATGATGAAGTTATTCCTATCGGTTGGTCTTTTGGAAGTTATTATCTTGCTAAATATCTAACAGAAAAAAATATAAAGTGTAAAAAAATAATCTCATTAAATGGTTCTCCAGAAATGATTGGAAAAAATGGAATTTCTCAAGGAGTGTTTGATCTTACTCTTAATACTCTTACTCCTGATACTTTGCAGAAGTTCTATGGAAATATGGGTATTGACAGTACCTTTTCTCCAGCAGAAAAAGTTTTTCAGGATATAAAAGATGAATTGCAATATTTTAAAGATAATTATGTCCCACAAAAAAATGTATTTACTCATGCTTTTATTGGAGAAAAGGATAAAATAATTCCTGCCTCAAGACAAAAAAAATATTTTGAAGCTAATGGAACTATCATTACTGAAATACCTTGTGGGCATTATCCATTTTCTATAATAAAAAACTGGGATATTTTGATTGGAGAATAACATGACTTTTGACAAAAATTTTAGTACTTATGATAAAAATGCAATAGTTCAAAAAAAAGCAGCTGCTAATTTAGCTGAATATATAAAAAATGATATTTCTCTATCTGAAAATATGAACAAAGTCATTGAACTTGGGTGTGGAACTGGAATATTTACAAGGGAATTTCTTTCTAGGAATACTCCTGCTTCTCTCATTCTTAATGATTTTTTTGATGTAAGGGAATATCTATCAAACTTAGATTATGACGATTTTATCCAAGGGGATATTGAAAATATTCCTATTCCAAAAGCTGATATCATAATTTCAAGTTCAGCTTTTCAGTGGGTAACTTCTTTCAAAAAATTGATAGATAATATTTCCAGCTCAAGTAATAATTTGGCTTTTTCTATTTACACAAAGGGAAATTTAAAAGAGATAAATGATCACTTTAATATCTCATTAAATTATTTAGAAAACAGTGAAATTAATAAGATATTAAAAGAAAAATTCAAAAATATAAACTTCAAGAAAGAAACGATAGTTCTTAAATTCAACAGTCCTTTAGAAGCATTAAGACATTTGAAAAATACTGGTGTTACAGGATTTCAAAAGACAAGTATAAGCAAAATACGCTCTTTTACTTCCTGCACTCTGACTTATGAAATAAGTTATTTTATCTGCAAAGCTTAGCTGTTTAAAAAGTCTGCTGGCTATTTATAGTAGTCTTATATATTTTTAGAATAATATATATACAGGGAGAGATACAAATGAATCTAAAATTAATAAAAATGAATGAAATATATAAAGAGCAGCTAAACAATATGATGGAAGAATGGTATGCTGCTGGAGAAAAAATTGTTCCATATGCAATTGCCAAAACAGACTATCATGATTTTACAAATTATGTAATTAATTTAGAATCACCAACTGGGATTGCTGGATTTGTACCAACTTCCACTTTCTTTTGTTTAGATATTGATAGAAATATACTCGTTGGAGCAATAAATATCAGACACTGCTTAAATCAAAATCTTTTGCTCAATGGAGGACATATTGGAGATGGAGTTCGCCCCTCAGAAAGAAGAAAAGGAATAGCTACAAAAATGATCAGTTTGGCACTTGAAGAATGTAAAAAACTTGGAATACATAAAGTATTGATGGTTTGTGATAAAAAAAATATAGGTTCAGCCAAAAGTATTATTAATAATGGTGGAATTTTAGAAAACGAGATTATTGTTAATGGAATTGTTGAACAACGTTACTGGATAGAAAATTAAATAAGAAAATATTTTAATTCTTAAAAATACATAGTATACTATTTTTAAGAATATTCTTATCTCGGGAGGTATTTTATGAATTGTTTAGATCTTATTATGAAAAGAAAATCAGTAAGAGTGTATGAGGAAAAAGAAATTCCGATAGAAGTAAAAGCTAAAATATTAGCAGCAACTTTTCAAGCTCCCACTGCTGGTAATATGATGATGTATTCTATTATTGAAATAGATGATCAGTCTATTAAAGATAAGCTTGTGAAAACTTGCGACAATCAAGGAATGATTGGAAAAGCTCCTCTTCTCCTTTTATTTCTAGCTGATTTTCAAAGATGGATGGATTACATAGAAGCCTCTGGAGTAAAAGATTTTAATAAAGAAAATAACTTTGAAGAATATATTCCAAAGGAAGGGGATATGTTCCTTGCCATCAATGATGCTCTGATAGCTGCTCAAACTGCTGTCCTTGCTGCTGAAGATTTTGGACTTGGAAGCTGCTATATTGGTGATATCATGGAAAACTTTGAAATACACAAAGAACTTTTTAATCTTCCTAAATATGCTCTGCCTATTACTATGTTGTGTATTGGGTATCCTACTGAGCAACAGAAGAACAGAACAATGAGAAGAAGATATTTTTCTAAAGATATGATTGTTCATAAAAATAGTTACAAAAAACCTTCTGTGGAAGAATTCAAAGCTATGGATAAGGAAATAGCTGAAAAAGACTCTCCTGTGTTCCTTCCAGGATGCCACAATCAAGCTATCCATATGTATAAAAGAAAAATAACTTCTGATTTTATGTCTGAAATGAATCGTTCAGTTAAAGCAATGATAGATTCTTGGATGGAAGATTAAAATTTAACTTTATTATATTAAAAAAGTATTCAAAATATCTGTAAAATATAGTATAATTTTAAGGTATTAAAACTTTAACAAGGGGGAAAATCTATGAAAAAAATTATTATTGCTGCTGCACTTATCATCAGCTGTGCAAGTTTTGCAGAAACACCTAAAAAGGAAAAACCAGTTCTTGAGTGGAGTGTACAGCCTCAATTAGGTATCATCAAAGGGGATTACTACAAAAATGAAAAAAGATTCCGTCAAGGACATCTTGGAACTTTAGAAGTTGTAAAAAAAGATGGAAAAATTGTTTTAGTTGAATTTAACGAAATGACTAGACCTAACTACTACAACCGTTACTTCCAAAACGTTTCAAAGCGTATGTCTTCTTACAACTTCAAAATGGGAGAAGCTAAAGGGGCTGCTTGGATTCAGGGAGTTTTAAAAGCTGAAAAACAAATGATGGATGAACAAAGATTAACTGGAGATTTTGATACAGTAGCAGGAGCTTCTAACAGTATTCAGCAATCTATGGTTCCATTAGCTGCTGAACTTGCTCCAGCAACTGAAAAACCTTCTAAAGCTAAATTCTACAGTATAGCTGAAGATCTTGGAAAAGGAATCACTGGAAGATTAAAAGTTGTTGTTGAAGATGGAAAAATCATCTCTTGCAGATATGATGAAATCTTTGCAGATTCTCCTGAGGATATCAAACTTCCTAGACAAAAACAATACTACAGACAATCAAAATATGAAAGTGTAGATTTCGATGAAGATTCTCGTATTGGATTCAATATTCAAATGGATGAACTTAATGATAAAGTTGTAGCTACTCAAAATATGCTTGATCTTACAGGGCTTCCTGCAACTGAAGAAACTGGAGATTATAAAAAATCAGGATTCACTATTCGTAATACTGCATGGGACAACTATTTAAAACTTGCAGAGAAACTTCAAACTGAAATGAAAAAAGATAAAGTTATCAAATAATAAAAATAATTTTTCAAAAAATCTTTTTTAAAAAAAGATTGACTTCAAAAATATGTTGTGATATTATTAGCTTATTAAAAAATAAAAAAGGAGGGTCATCATGTTGAAGGCATTAAAATTGAGGAACAGGAAATATACTACAAATGCATATTCTATCTTTTTTAATGAATCTGATAACATTATGGCTTATTCTAAAAAAGATGTTTTTTTGAGGCATAGGTAATAGTTTATTTCCTGAAAATATTTTGAAGATTAATAAAATTCAATTTATACTAAAGGTATGAGCTATATTTCTATTCAAAGAAGCATCAGCCATATCACTGTGTATTTTATATTTTAAAATATCAACAGATCAGCATTAAAAAATTTGCTGGTCTGTTTTTTTTATACCCAAATATAACCAAAACATTTATTTTAAATATATTAAAAAATTAAAGGGAGGAAAAAATTATGAAAAAATTATTTTGTGCAGTTATGTTATTATTTATGGGGATTGTTGGAAGTGTAAGCTTTGCTAAAGAAAACAAAGTTCTTTATGTTGGGACTAATGCTGAATTTCAGCCGTTTGAATATCTTGAAGATGGAAAAATAGTTGGATTTGATGTGGAGCTTATGGAGGAAATTGCCAAGCTAATGGGAAAAGAGATCGAATGGAAAAATATAGCTTTTGATGGACTACTTCCAGCTCTGCAAGCTAAAAAACTAGAGGTGATTATAGCTGGAATGACAGCTACAGAGGAGAGAAAAAAATTCGTCAACTTCTCAGAAACTTATTATACATCTAATCAAATGATTCTGATAAACAAAGAAAATCCAGTAGTTGAATCTTTTGATAAACTTGCTGGTCACAATGTTGGAGTTATTCTCGGATATACAGGGGACATTGCTGTAAGTGCAATAGCTGGAATTAAAGTTCAGAGATACAATGGAGCAGCAGAAGCTATAATGGCTCTTAAAGCTAAAAAAGTAGATGCAGTAGTTTTAGACTCTGAACCAGCTAAAAACTATGCTAAACAAAATAAGGAACTTGGACTTATCAACACTGATGTATCTAAAGAAGAATATGCAATAGCTGTTGGAAAAGACAATAAAGCTCTTGCTGATAATATAGACAAAGCTCTAAAGACACTTAATGAAAATGGAACTTATGATAAACTTATTCAAAAATATTTTGGAGATAAATAAAATTTGAATATAACTAAAAAATTATAAATAGATTATTTTAAAACTTAAGGGAGGAATAGAAATGAAAGAGAAAGTTGTTTTAGCATATTCAGGGGGATTAGATACTTCAGTTATCATTCCATGGTTAAAGGAAAATTATGATTTTGATGTTATAGCTGTGGCAGTAGATGTTGGACAAAAAGATGATTTTGCAGCTGTTGAGAAAAAAGCTTTACAGATAGGGGCTTCAAAATTCTATGCTGCTGATAAAAAAGAGGAATTAGTTAATGATTTCATAATTCCTATGCTTAAATCAGGAGCTAAATATGAAGGAACATATCTATTGGGAACATCTATAGCCAGACCTGTAATAGCTAAAGCTCTTGTTGAAATTGCTCAGCAGGAAGGTGCTTCTTACATAGTTCATGGAGCTACTGGAAAAGGTAACGACCAAGTAAGATTTGAATTAGGTATCAAAGCTCTTGCACCTAATATGAAAGTTATTGCCCCTTGGCGTATCTGGGATATCAAATCTCGTAAACAGGAAATTGAATATTTGAAATCTCATGGAATAGAACTTCCATTTAAAGAAAATACTTCTTACAGTAGAGATGAAAACCTATTTCATATAAGCCATGAAGGTCTTGAACTTGAAAGTCCTCACAACGCTCCTGACTACAATCATGTTTTGCAGTGGGTACTCCCTCTGGAGAAAACAAGTGATACTCCTGAGTGCATATCTATAGATTTTGAAAAGGGGGTTCCTGTAAAACTTAATGGAAAATCTATGTCAGCTCTTGATATTATCAACTCTTTAAACGAAATAGGAGCAAAGCATGGAGTGGGAGTTATAGACCTTGTTGAAAACCGTCTGGTTGGAATGAAATCTCGTGGAGTATATGAAACTCCTGGTGGAACTATACTTTATTTTGCACATGAAGAACTTGAAAGATTATGTATGGACAGAGAATCTCTTCAGGCAAAAATGAAACTTTCTAATGATATGGCTAAATTAATATACAATGGTCAATGGTTTACTAGATACAGAAAAGCTCTGTCAGCTTTTGTAGAAGAAACTCAGGAATTTATAACTGGAACTGTAAATCTTAAACTTTACAAAGGAAATATTCTGTTAAATGGTATGGATTCTAAATATTCTCTATACTCTGAAGAATTCTCTACATTTGATGAGGATACTGTATATAATCAAAAAGATGCTGAAGGATTTATCAATCTTTTTGGACTTCCTATTAAAATAGAGGCTCTTTTAAGAAATAAATAATCTACAAAAAAAAGAGGATGATTATTAAAAGTTAAATTAAGTTTTAGAAATTTGGAAATTAGAAAGATTTATGCAATTAATGAAGTAAGTAAAACGTGAAAAACAGTATGTCTGAACGTAGTGAGTTTCCAGTAATTAAGCAGTTCAAATTTTAACTGCTATAATTACTGAGATGCAACAGTGGAGCTGTTGTAATCCTTCATCTATTTTTCTGTATTTTATGAACAAAATTAATAATAAATCTTTCTACTGGAAAAATTCTAAAATTATATTTTATTTAATCATTCTCTTTATTCCATTCTATCCAATTTATATTTTCTAATTTTTCAAATTCTTCTATAGGCATAGGTTTATAGAATACATATCCCTGTATTCTGTCACACCCAGCTTCTCTTAAAAAGTTTACCTGCTCCTGTTCTTCTATTCCTTCAGCTACAGTTTTCATATTAAGATTCTTTGCTAATTGTATTATTCCTTTTATAATTATTTTTTCTCTTTCTTTATCCTCGCTGTCATTAAAAAATACAGAGTCCATTTTAAGAATGTCCACTTTCATATCTTTTAAAGCATTCAAAGATGAGTATCCATTTCCAAAATCATCTATTGCACAAAGAAATCCATTTTGATGAAGGACTTTTATTATCTCTTTTACTCTTTTTATATCATTAAATATAGCAGATTCTGTAAATTCTATTATCAAAATCTCATCTGGAATATTATATTTTCTCTTTATTTTACTGTATACTGGTATAAAGTCCAAACTGTAAAACTGCATTTTAGATACATTTATAGAAATAGGAACCAGTCTTTTAAATTCATCCATCTGCTTTCTTATCCACTGGCAAGTTTTTTCAAAAACATACTGATCTAAAACGCTTATTAATAAATTCTTTTCAAGTACTGGAATAAATAGTCCTGGGGGCACTAGATTTCCTAATTCGTTTCTCCATCTTACTAAGGCCTCTGCATTTTCTATCTTATTCCCTTTTAATTTTATTTTAGGCTGAAAATAAATTATAAACTCTTCATTTGCAATAGCTTTATGAATATTATCCCTTATATAATTTTCTTCCCACATTTTATCTCTTATGCTTTTATTGTAAAAAGCAAAATTGATTACCTGTCCTTTTATTGTTTTCTGAGCAAAGTTAGCTCTATCTATTAGTTCAGTTACTTCTATTTTTTCATTTATATCCTCAAGACAGCATATTCCATAATATATAAAAGCATTGTAACATTCATTACTTCTTTTTACAACCTCTTTTAATTTTTCATCAACATTTTTTTGACGTTCTATAAGCTCAGATTTATCTTTATACTTTCTCATTGCAACAAATCTATCAGCAGTAACACGTCCATACGCTTCTTTATCTCCGATATCTTATTTTAAAAATTTATTATATTCTTTCAATATATAATCTCCAAATTTATATCCCAATACATCATTACAATATTTAAAATTTTCAAAATCCAAGTAAAAAATGGCGAATTTAGTTTCTGGATTTTCTTTTATTAACCTCTCTGCATCTAGCTTAAATTTTTTAAAATTCCCATCTCCTGTCAATTCATCTTTATATATCATATCTTTTAACTTTTCATTCATTTTTTCTAGGGAGCTTTGATTTTTAGACTGCATTATAAAAACAACCAGCCATGTGATCAATGAAGATACTGATAAGAATATAATCAAGAGAGTTAAATTTGTTGCTTGCTTTCTTGCATACTTTTCCCCTGCAAAAACAGTATTGTTAGCCATCTCAAAAAAATCTTCACTTTCTTTTAAAAGAACTGCTGAATCTTTTCCATTTCTCACATCAAAAATTTCCTGTTTAATCTCTTTCCATTTAGCGTCCAGTTCTTTTAGATCTTCTATATAAATACTGTCTTTTTCTACATGAGGAAGTTTGTATTTTCCTTTGCCTGTTGAAAGGTCATATAAAATATCATCAAGGTATTGAAGTAATTCATCACTTCCCTTATGAGTTATTTCTAATTTAAATGCTCTTTGAGATGCTCCTCTTACTATTCCAAGATAGTTAATCCAGTGTCCATATTTTTGGATTTGAATTATGGAATTTATCGACACTAAGCATGCTGCACATAATAAAATGAAAAATATAGATTTCGTAAATTTTTTATTTTTCGCCATTTTTGCTCCCTAATTACTAATAGTTTTATATTTTTTAGCTTGAGAATTTTATTGAAGAAGTTTTAGATTTTAGAATGTCAAGATGAGTATTTTTATTTCGTATTTATTTTTCAAAAACTTGTCTTTAAACTTGAAAATTATACATGTTATTATAATAATACTATTTTAAATTAAATTTTTCAATGCTTTTTTTAGTTTTTAACAAAATAATTTAAAGATAAAAAGAAGCAGTTGCAAATTTAAAACAGCTTTGTTAACAAAAAAGCTGAGTAACATTTAAAAAAATGTTTACTCAGCTCTCTTTTTTCGTATAATATAGCTATCATACAAATTATTCAAAGGAGACATACATGTAAATCAAACATATAATCTCTCAAATTAATATAACGAATCTCTTATGTAAAATCAATAAATATTTTTCATCTATATCTTCATTAAAGTTTTTATTTCACTTTTATTTTTATACAACAAAAGCGGTGAAACGATATTTTTAATTTTAAAGAAGTAAATGGATAAAATATTTTTTAAAGAAGAATTCCTTTAAGCATCTCTGCAATCCAGCCAGATAAAAAGAATGTTCCAAAGATTGTCAGCATAGATACTAAAATACCTTTCCAGCCAATTTGTAAAAATTCTTTCCAGTCTTTTCCAAGAAGAACTCCAGCATATGCCAAAATTGGAGTAATAGAAGCCATTAAATCAATCTTATTTGTCCAATAGATAACTGACTTAGAAACAGGAGATACAGGCATTGCAATAAGTAATCCTATAATTCCAATATAGGTTACAGCTGGGAGGCTCTCACATGGGATCAACTCTTTTGTTATTAATCCTAAAAAACTAATTGTACATAAAATCAATATTCCGGGAATAGACTCTATTAGATTGCCACCATACCCAATAATATTACATACCATAGTCATAAAAACTACTACCAAAAGAGTAACTATCCATTCTTTACTTCGATTTTTTATCCTTTCAATCTTTTCCATTTTAGTTTTCCTCCTTCTTTTTTCTCACTACTCGATAGATTAAATTACTAAGAGGTAATGTCAAAAATACTCCGAGATAAACAGTAATAGCAGATGATATTACATTACTAATGGTAGCAAAAGCTATCAAAGTATCTGGATCACTATTTGGTGAAGCTTGAATTACTCCTGCCAGTCCTGAAGCCATCATGGAAGAACTTCCTACTCCAACAGCCATAGCTGCTGATTCTGGGCTGAAAATTCCCAATGTGATAAGAATGGGCGGTATAATACTCATAAATATACTTCCAAATACAGTACCTACAATATAGCATATCATAACCCCTTTAAATTCATCTGATTCACTTCCATACTTGTCAGCAATCAAAGCTACATTAGGTTCCCTACTCAAAGCATAAGTCATTCCTACAGCTTCCCTTTTCATTCCTAAAAGAAGAGCAATAGGAAGTGCAAATATTACTGTTCCCATATTCCCGAGATTTTGAAGAATTAAAACTGGACTGGCACTAATCATTTGTTCAATAGAGGCTCCTCCAGAAATACCAAGTTTTGCCATAGCAAATACAACTCCCATAGATAAAAGTTTAGAAGCAGCTGATACACAATTACTATTAATTCCTCTAATTGGTTTTACAAGATAGAGAATCAGCATAAAAACCATTGCATACAACAGTGGAAGAAAGGTGACTGTAAATTTTCCCAATGAAATTTTTATAGGTCCAATTAATTCTGCTACTATACAACAGATTAGTACACCAATAAAAAAACTATTATATCTTTTTGTAAGTTCTATTATACCTTTCACCATATATCCCACCCCTGTTTTTCTATTTTTTTAGATTATTTAAGATCTCAGCACGTCTTATTTTTGTTCTACGAAGCCAAATTAAAGTTAAAACTATTCCAATAATCGTTACTATAAACATATAAACAAAGAATAAACGATAGCCAGCAACCCCTGGAAACTTATCTAGTAACACTCCTGCAACAAATGGAGAAGTAGCTTCAGGAAGATACCCAATAGCACAAATCAACCCTATTGCAGTTCCCATACACTCTTTTGGAAAATATTCTTCATCCATGATTGCAAAGTGCATAGTCACACATGTATACATAGAGAAAAAAATCATCAGACTGGCAATAACCACTGGAAGTATTCCTAAGCTGGCAGGTGCTGCAAGAAGAATAACAAGACCTGCTGCTAAACCAAATTGTCCAAAAAGCATAACTCTCGAATTGTTGATTTTATCTCCCAATATCCCTGCTCCCATAGAGGCAAAAGGACGAATATATTGAGAAGATGAAGTAAGAATTACTCCTAAAAGTGCACTAGTGCTGAATACTTCATTTGCATAAGGAGAGATATAGTAGTACCCAGTACTTAATGTCAATGTAGCAAAAATTATACCAATCATCAGCCATACTGCTGGCATTTTTAAAGGTGCTGCAAGCATTTTGAAATTAACACTATTGCTACTATCACTCTTTTCGCCATCATTGATATTACGTAGGAAAAATATATCCAATAATCCTAATAGAATTGTCATACAAGAATAAAATAAGATAATTCCTTTTACTCCAAAACTTTCATTTTTTATAACTGTCATCTGAGCAAAAATCAATGCTGCAATTGCCAGATAAATAGCATTAGAGATTCCACGTCCTCCTTCAAAGATTCCAAAAGCTTTTCCCTGCTCATTAGAAGAAGCAAGTGCTCTTACTGCTTTTGTTTGAGCTGGAAAAAACAACATCAAGCAAGTGATTGCAAAAAATCCATGAATAATAATCATAAATATTGGAGAAAGATTAAGCAACATTAAAACCCCAAGTCCACCAGTTGATATCATAGCAGCTGGTATTAGCTTTTTAATAGATATATAATCACAAACAATTCCCCCAAATAGATAGGCAGCAATTCCTCCTACCCCAAGAGCTGTTCCACACAGTCCCATCTGAGTATTTGTCATTCCAAATGCCTTCATAAATGGACCATAATAATAAGAACGCAGCCATGGCAGAGAACAAATAAATGAACCTGACAATGTTAATACAATTAAAAGTGGTAAATTTTTCTTTAAAGATGGAGTTTCCATAATATCTTTCACCTCGTCTATTTTTTATTTAATATATATTTATGGTAATATTTCTTTTGTAGCTAAAGCTTTTACATAGTTACAATAACCTTGAGCATTTGCAAATAGAGGTTTGTGTGCCTCTTTTACTTTCTTTGCCAATTCTCCATTATTATCCAGTAACTTACATGTCATAACTGCAAGAAATAAAGGAGAAATTTCATAAATTTTTCTATCTGCAATCCTATAGTCAGCTGCATGGTGTACTCCATGAGTATAGTTAACAAATACTTGTATTCCTGGAATTACTTCATTCAAATCTCCAAGGTCTGTAGAGCCGCAATTATGTCCTCCTTGCTCCCATTTCCCCTTTCCAAGAATATCATCTGCCACTTGCATAGCTACCTGATCCAATTCTTTTACTGGACGATATGGCAGATAACCTAATTGTGTATCAATGACTACTTTTCCTCCAAAAGCATATGCTCCAGCTCCCATAGCGTTATCAAATTGCTTTGAAATACTCAATACTGTTTCCATATTTTTAGCTCTACATTGACATTCTACACAAACTTCTTCGGGAATAGCATTTACTACTGTACCACCCTTTGTAATAATTGGATGAACTCTTACAGTTTCATTATCAGAAAATGTTTCTCTCAAGGCATTCAGAGCATTCAAAGCTATATTTGCCATATACAATGCATTGATTCCATTTTTAGGATCTGCTGCTGCATGGGCAGAACGACCTTTAAAAGTTACATTTTTAGAAGTGAATCCATTATGGGAACCAACAATAGAAATTGTCCCATCATTTCTAAAACCAGCATGCATTGAAAGTACAACATCTACTCCTTCAAAAGCACCTCTGCATAAAAGTTCTGCCTTTCCTCCTAGAAAATGAAGACGCCCCTTTTTTATCTCCTGCATTCTCCACTCTGTTTCCAGACACTCCTCTGCTGGAACTCCTACAAGCATTACTTTTCCACCAAAACCATCTATAACTTTACTTTCCACAAGGGCAAAAAATGCTCCCATTGCTGAAGCCACTTGAACTGAATGCCCACAGGCATGTGCTGCTCCAGTTTCAGAATTACTATCTGGATGTGTATAACAGATTAATGAATCCATTTCTCCCATAATTGCAATACATGGTCCAGGTTTTTTAGTGTCATATGTACAGGTAAATCCCGTAACATCATCCCATGTCACTGCCTCAAACCCATGTTTCTTCAAAATCTCCAAACAATGTTTTTGAGTTTCTATCTCTTTAAACCCAGTTTCAGGATGATGCCAAAGCCATTCTCCATTGGCTTCAATTTCTGGAAGCTGTTTTTTTATTTCCTCCTTCAGTCTTTCAATTGCAGATTGATATATTCCTTCCATAATTTATTTCCTCTCCTTTTTATTTAACCTTTTAAATTTTCATAAAAAAATATGGATATAATACAAAACACATGTTTTTTGTATTATACCCACAAAAATATAAAGTAATAAAGTACCATATTCATTTTATGCTATGTACCATTTTATGAATTGGTACATATATCTATATACTATAAGCTTCTATAATATTTCTAAGAATAGAACACCCTTTCATTATCTGTTCATCTGAAACTGAAGAAAAAGATAACCGTAAATAAGAATCTCCTCTTCCTCCCTCTACAAAAAATGTGTGTCCTGGCATTAAGAACAATCCTTTGCGTTCAGCAGCACTAACTATCTGTCTGTCATTCAAATACTCTGGAAGTTTTATCCAATACACAAGTCCTCCCTGAGGCACTTCAAATAAAATTCCTGGAATTTTAGATAGCTCCTCCCTCATTAAATCTCTTTTTTTTCTATAAAAATCAATAAGAAATCTTTGATATTTTGTATAATATCCTTTCTCATAAAAACGTGCCCACAGATATTGACTCATACTATTGAGAAAAAGCTGATCTTTATTGATAATTTTACTATATGTTTGAATCACATTATCAGGTGCAACCATATATCCAATTCTTGCTCCTGGAAAAAAACTCAGATTAAAAGAATCTATATATATTACAGAATCAGAAGTATCCAAAGAAAATAAACGTGGAAGATAAAGCTCGTTATAATCCCAGACATTTAAAGAATCATCTTCTACAATTGGAATATTATATTCATAGGCACATTTTAAAAGTCTTTTTCTTTTTTCAACACTCATAACACAGGTAGAAGGATTCTGAAAATCTGGCATTGTATAAATTAATTTAGGGCGATACAGTTTCACAAGATTTTCCAGTATATCTATTTTCATTCCATCTTTTTCTACAGGAACGAAAAGTACATTAGCCCCTGTATGAAGGAGAATATTAACAACGGCTGGAATTGTAGGCTCCTCTACAATAACATAATCTCCCTCTTTTAAATACATAAAAGCGATATTACTCAAAGCTTCATAAGTTTCAGTGATTACTTGAATATTTTGAGGGCGAATATAAATATTTCTTTCAAAAAGCATATCTGTCAATGCTCCTCTGAATCTCTCTGTTCCCTGTGGATCACAAAACCAGTAAGGTTCCACCAATTTTTCTTCTGAAATCTCTTTTAATATCTCTTGCAAATATGTTTGAGGAAGTATTTCTTTATTAGAAAGAACACCAGCAAAAGGAATTCCATCTGAAAGATAAGATGAATTATAAAATCTCTGAAATGTATTCTGCATTCCAAGAAAATGATAATTAAAATTTTTATTCAATGAAGAAAAGCTTTTATTCTTCTTTTGACCTCCATCTGCCTTTGCCTCAGCAATAACACTTCTCACAAAATATCCTCGTGGAGATTTTACAGAAGCATAGATAAGTCCATCTTCAATCAACATCTCATATGCTTTTTTGACTGTATTTCTATGAACTCCCAATCGCTCTACCATTTGACGTTCTGATGGAATTTTAAAGCCATCAACAAGCTGTCCGGAAAGAATCTGATCTCTAATTTTATTTCTTATCTGTTGATATAATGGAGTTGTACTACTATGATTTAATTGAATATTCATAACTTCTCCTTGTGTTTTAAATTTATTAAAAGACAATTTATACCTTTAATTATATAATAAAAAAACAAAAAAATGAAATCATTTAACTCTTATCATTTAATAGAAACAAAAATAAAAAGAGAGTACTTTTATTCATACTCCCTTTATTCTAAATTTCTATTATTTTAATTATAAAGGGTTAATGGTATATCCAACGATGCCAAGATACCTCTAATAGTTTTTTTGTTGTATAAAATAAAAACTATTATTTGATAAAAAAATCTCAGAAATCTAGGTACTTTTATATAATAAAAATTTGTGTATAAAGTGTTGCACATATTTTACATCGTTTATGAAATAGTTTCAAGAAGTAAAATCCATAATTATACTAAATTATAAATTAAAACTAGAAATTATCCTGTATTCAAAGGTGGTGAGAAAATAAAATGACTGATAGAGAAAGAAAATACTATGACCTCAGAAATGAACATATTGATGAAATAGATATGATTTATAAAAAAAAATTACATGATGAATATAAAATGCTAAACCAAATCTTAAAACTATTAAATAAAAATTTAGCTAAGTGACACACGTGTCACTTAGCTAAATCAACAACATATTTATATAAATATTTTTTATTCTTATTTCATTCATTAAATAATAGAAGCCTATCTAATCCAATACCACTAATTAAACATCTTTCTTTTTTATTACCAAGTATCTGAGAAATCCAATCAACAAATCCACCATCACCAATTTCAATTTGACCATCTTTTGTTTCTAGCATTATCTTAAAGTTGATACCCTGATAATACTTATTATCCACATTTTCAAAATCAAATGAGAGTGAAGTTTCAGGGAATATAGTTTCTATAGTCTCAGTCATTTTACCAAAAAAACTATCAATATCTTTGTAGCCTCCCCTTTTCCGTAAAATAATTGATACCTTTGCTCCAAATTGTGTTTGAAGTATTTCTTTATAAAAAGTTAAGTGTTTTTCTAATAGCTTTTTTTCACTAGTATAAGAACCATTATCCTTACATGATGATACCATACAATATATTCCAAAGTGAGAAAAAAAGCCTTTTCCCTCAACTGGCTGTGCTCGGATTACCCTTGCTGTCGTTGAATAATGCAAGGGAGATGTGTTGATGACTGTTTTATTTCTTAATTTATCAGCAATTATGATTGCCAACATGTTGGATGGGTCAGAAAGTGTTTCTGTTCCACGTAAAGCACTTACTACATTGTACTGGTTAACACAACCAAAGACACTGCAACTACCAAGAGGTGCTGAGGGAGACAGTAAAACTGTTTGAATATTCATTTCCTGTGCTATTGATAAAAGTCGTGCTTCCAAAGCATGAAACTTTGCAGGATTTACCTTGCTAGGTACAGAAAATCGGTTTAACCGATATGCCTTTAGCATATTTGCTGGAGTAAATTTCTCAGTTTGTTTTTCAAAAATCTCCAAAAGTAGCGAATTCAAATCTGCTTGTGACAGTGATAGCAACTTATCAATAATCTCATGGTCACCTATTTGGTTCAAAATTCTATCTATGATTACACTCATTATACACCACCTCAATATATAGTTAATTTTTTAGTTGATTTCATTATAAATTACAACTATAATTAAAGTAAAGGTCAGTTGACCCAAAGAGGAGAAATAAAATGAAGTTAGTTGATTTTATACCCAATGATGTGAAAAAAAAATTACAACACAATACATTTTCTCCAGGTGAAATTATACTTTATGCAGAAACTGAAAATGATTATGTTCATTTCTTGATTGATGGTATGGCAGAAGCTTATATTCCAAATTCACAAGGGGGGTTTTCAACTGTTCATATTTATAAACCAGGTAGTTTTTTTGGTGAAGCAGAACAGTTCTATACAGGAAGAAAGCCAGTAGAAATTTCTGCTATGACTCCATGTACAGTAGATAAACTCCATAGAAACGATTTTTTTGATTGGATGAAAAAGGATTTTGAAGTAACCAAACTAATTATCAAAGAGATTGTTCATAAGTTGATTTTGAATAGTGAGTATATCGAGGAGATATCACAATTGACGGTTAAAGAACGTTTTTTACGCTGTATTGCTACTCATTATCAACTTAACAACATAAAATCTCTAACAAAAGAAGAAGTGGCAAAAGAAACTAAATCCCCTGTGCGAAGTATCAATCGTGCTATTGCAGCATGTACAAAAGAAGGTATACTATGTTATAAAAATAGGCAAATTCATATTTTAGATAAAGAAAAGCTACAAACATATTTAAGGTAAGTAAAAACCTAACTAAGTGACACATGTCACTTAGTTAGAAAAATTTTTATTAAATTATATAAAAACAAAAAGGGATACTACTATAGTTCCCCTTTTTGATTAGCTGAAATTATTGGCTTTAATATAGAAAAAAAGAGGTTTACACCAACCTCTTTTTAACTTGTCGTTTTTACAAATAGATTTTTCCTATTTTCCTAAATTATTTTTAATATCCCCATTTTTAAAATAAGAATCTACATCTCCTTTTTCATTTATTTTTAAAATGTATAATACTATTAACTTCAAATATACAAATTTAAGATTACCCACACTTTTATTTTTTGTTGGCAACTGGTAGGCAAAAAAGCACTTTCAATTTATTTTATTGCTTCAAACTCTCATTTTACCTAATAAATCTCCCTACTATCTCGACTTGCTCATCATTGTCCAAACATATATTTAGATCTTTATCTATGATAGGTAGCTTAAAAGTGATGGACTTTAGCCATTGCCCATTCATCTGTTTCTCTTCATAAATTTGAATTTCTGAAATAAGTGCTTCTATTAACTGTCTGCGTTCAACATCGTTCATAACTTTATAAAGTTTGTCAAAATAAATCAAAACTTTATATATATTATCACCAGTAAGTTTATCAGCTTCTATTGTTTCTTTTATTGCTTTAGCTTCTATTAACTGACCTTCTAAATCCTCAATTCTATCATACATACGATAAAGTCTATCATCTAAATCATTCTTCCTTCTCTTATAATGTTTATCCTCAACATCTAAATTATCTATTTCTTCAATAAGCTTAAATTTTGTAGAATGACTTTTTCTCAGCTCTTTTTGGTAGTTATCTATCTCATTTTCAATAGCAGATGTATCAACCTTCATATTAATTTTTTCTTGTATCATAGAAGCAAATTTAGGATTGCTTACTAACTTGATTATTACCTCAGCAACAGCATCGTCTAACAATTCTTCTCTAATTTGTTTGTTATATGTACATTTATGTCCTCTATTCATTAGTCTATGCTTACAACCATAGTAATAGAAGTCTTTATACTTCGTCCCGTCCTTTTTATATTTTATAGATTTGTTCCCAAACATTCCAGCGCCACATATTGGACACTTTACTATTCCTGATAATAAGTGTGTCCTCATGTTCTTGCCCTTATTTACATGTTCATACTTTTTAGCTTGTGCTTTCAGTTTGACTTGTGCAGCCTGCCACAATTCATCCGGGATTATTGCTTCATGAATGCCTTCTGCTACTAAATAATCGTCCTGCTCTACTTGTCTGTATTCATTCCTTGTACCATGAACTTTTTCTAAAGTTCTCCTTCCAAATGCTATTTTCCCGTTATACACAGGATTCTTTAATATTTTTCTTATAAGACCTGCGTCAAACAATGGATTTTTCCCATTTTGTCTTTGGATTTTCCTTATACCATGCTTTTCTAAATATTTAGAAAGACCATTAGCTCCAATACTTGTATTTACATATTGATCAAAAATAGTTCTTATTGCAATTGCTTCTTCCTCATTTATTAACAACTTTCCATCAATCAGTTGATAACCATATGGAGCAAATCCACCATTCCATTTACCCTCTCTTGCCTTTTGAATACGACCTTCCATTGTTTGGACACGAATGTTTTCTCTTTCTATTTCAGCCACTGCTGATAAAACAGAAATCATCAATTTACCTGCATCTTTAGATGAATCAATTCCATCTTCAACGCAAATAAGATTTACTCCAAAATCTTGCATTATTTGCAAAGTCGAAAGTACATCAGCAGCATTTCTTGCAAATCTCGATAATTTAAATACAAGAACGAAAGACACTCCATCCTTTCCGGATTTTATATCTTCCATCATATGCGTAAACTGAACTCTACCTTCTATAGATTTTCCAGACTTACCTGCATCTTCGTATTCACCAACAATCTCATAATCATTATAGAGAGCAAAAGCCTTCATTCTTGATTTTTGTGCCTCTAAAGAATAACCGTCTATCTGTATTGATGTAGATACTCTTGTATAGAGGTATACTTTTATTTTTTCTTTTGACATAGCATTAACCTCAATATCCTTTTTCTATATCTTTATATTTTTATCAATTATGGTTTGGACTTATATATCAAGTATATTATATCACTTTTATTTCTTTTTCTCAATCCGTGTTTTTGCCATGTCAAATTTATTTTTACCTTCTGTACTTTTTACCGGAGTTGGATTTGGAAGATTATCTAAATCTAAAACTCCAGCATATTTTGTAATCAGATTTGCTATCAAATCAGCCAACCCATTCCAGTCATTGTCCACCAATACACCTCCCTCGCTTTAAATTTTTTATAATCAAATATTATTTTTCTTACTAAGTTTTATGACATTGGTAGGCGCATTGGCTGCTACATAGGAATCTCACCTCCGCCTCTTATTCTAGACGAGCCGGCTTAAACTATTGAAGTATCATTATCACCACTTAAATCATCGAAATAAGCTGCCACGCTTATCTTTTATGTATTCCTTTCTATCGCTCGTTTTCTTCTAACCTCGGCTTTATGCCAGTATTCATTTGAACCGATTTTCATCAGCAGAAAAGTCTTGGCGTAGGTCATAACTCTCAGTAAGTGGATAAAGTCCTACCTTGGTCTATTCAGTTGTCAAAGAGCAATATTTTGAAAGGGATTGTTTTCTTTACATTTTCCTATTTGCCATAAGCAGGCGTATCTCTTACCCGAGAAAGTAAAGGAGGCCAGACTCCCCTTCACTTTACATAAGGAAAATCTGACCCCTTTGGTTACCGAAGTTTTAAAGTTCTTCGATAAATTTTTTCAGCTTTTTAAGAATTTTGTTTCTTCTTTTTATTAAAGCCGGATGTGTGATATTCTTGAGCTTTGCTACTGAGCGAACAGTCTCATCGTTAAAATATAGTCGTTCAATAATATCTCTTTCTTCTGCATTGAGCCTTGATATAGCACTTCTGACCGTTTCAATCATCATCTGTGTTTCAACAATCTTTTCTACATTAACACTTTCATCAGCAATATTATCTACAAAGTGTCCGTCATGATCCAATGATGAAAAAAAGAGCAAGTGGTTTTTCTTGTCCACCCGCTCTAAATACTTTTCGTGTTCTTTTTCTCGCCAGTAGACTTTATATATCTGCTCGCTAACTTTAACCCTTTGTCCGTTGACATAAAGGTAATATTCTTTTGGCATTTTATTTCCTCCATTTCTTTTTTTGTCTGCGTTTTTAGACAAAAAAGGAGGACTTCTGCACATAGGCATAATAAGTCCTCTAAAATGAAAGAATCTTGCTCTTTCCCTATATTTAAAATTTGATTCTTTGTAATAATACCCAGTATCAAAAAAGTCTATTGTTTTTTGCTATATGAATAATAGACCTTAAATAACACATAGATATTACCTCCACTATTTAATACATTGCTTCTCCTCACTTTTGATACGAATTTTTTATATTGCCTTTGCGTTTCTTAGTTCCTTAAATTCATTTCTAATCAAAATAACCGTAATAACGGCCAATAAAAAATCAATAACAAACGATCCATAGTATATAGAAGATATTCCAAAGATCTTTGGCAAGATAATCATCAAAGGAATATATAAAACAAGTTGTCTTCCTATTGCTATTAACATTGTGCCCCTTGTTTTTTATTGCAGGCTAAAATGCCATAGCCGTCAACACTAGACTAAGAAGTGGCACAACACTGATAATAAATCTAAAATAATTTAGGCTCTCTGCACCAAAAGAAGCATCCGGCATCACCATATGGATGATTTTATACGGAAATGGTACAGACGGAAGCCATAGTGAAAGTACTAATATAAAAGCAAGAAAAGAAAAAACTTTATAAAATCGATTACCCTCTGATATTGTTTTGCACCATAATTAATGCCAACCGCAGGCTGTAATGCCCTCATAAGTCCATATATTTGTGTCATTAATAAATAGGATATTCCATAAAAATTACATCTACCGTTGTTTCATAAGTATTAAGTGCTTTAAGAATAATCACCCCCCCGAATAACGGTCATAATCGTCAATATAAAAGATAGTGTCCCAAGAGATACAATTTCTTTTACAATTTTCATTTGTTTCAAAACTTGCTTGTCCTCTTTTACAATATAAGAAAAACAAAAGAACATAAACAAGCATTGTAATTCGCTATTATGTTTGTGATCATACCAATCCCCATCATAACAGTAGCCATTTTAAGCTTTCCTTCTGCCCTTACAATCATATTGTATGTAAGTCCGCCAATCCAAAATATAGTCCCAATTAGGGTAATTTAAAAATAACTAATTCCATATAGAAGCCCATCACCACTCGTTCCCAATATTTTCATCAATGAATTTATGAATAAAAATCCTAAAACTATATAAATAACTGTAAAAAAATCATAACTGTATTTGCATTTCTTAATATACGTTTTTTGTTCATTTGTGTTATTTTCTCCTATCAATATGCTCATATCAAAAACATTGCAATAACAGCTGGTAGTGATGGTTTCACACAAACTCTCCACATATTATTTTTTTAATATAATTTCTTTTTCCTTATTTTTATCCACTAATATCACCTCTTTTTCAAAAATTCATAAATTACCCCACCACATTCATCAATAAGTTCATAATCGTGAGTTATAACAATAACTATTTTCCCTTCGTTTTTCATTTTTTTAAATAACTAATAATAGTCATCATTTGTTCTTTACAAAGCCCACTTGTTGGTTCGTCTAAAACTACAATAGGTTTATTACTCACTATCGCAAGTGCAATCATTAGTCGTTGTTTTTCTCCACCTGATAAATACTGCGGATGAGCATCTTTTTTATCATATAGTCTAAGATCTTCTAATACTCTCCTCTTTTTTTTATCATCATCACTTACAATCGAAATCTCTTTCCATACAGACTCTGTAAATATTTGATAATTTACATCTTGCATTACCATAGAAATAAAATTATACGGCCTTTTTATTTCCTTTTCCTTGTAAAATGACTTACCAGTTCCTTTTATAAGCCTAGCAAGCTTTTTTATAAACGTTGACTTCCCAACTCCGTTTTCACCTATAATAAAATATATTTCATTTGAAAAGTTGAGACTTTTTATATCTATAATTTTGTTCGCTTTAAAATCTTGTATGAAATTATCACATTTTAATACCATATCTGATGTTTCCGCCATTTTTTCTTTGTTAAGCAAATGTATTTTGTTATACTGTTTTCTTGCTAAATCTCGTTTGTTTATTTCTTTAGTGCTTCTTAACAAATATTTATTTTGAAGTTCCTGTATTTTTTTATTATCCAACTCTTTTTTTTGAAAGAACTCCATCCTACTGTTACTTAAAACTCCCATACTGTCCAAAATATCTATAAGATAATAAAGTCTATGTTCGGCAATAATAACTACTTTTTTTCTTTTTTTTAGTTCAATTATTGCTTTTTTTAAAAGTTCAATCGATTTATGATCTAAAGAAGAAGAAGGTTCATCGAAAAGATATACCTTATTATCCATAGTCATAACACTTGTTATCGCCATAAGCTGTTTTTCACCACCTGATAAGGAAAAAATATTGCGGTTTAATAATTTTTCAGTATTCAGTAACCCTGTATACTCTTCAATAGATTTTATAATTGCTTCCTTAGGTGTATTCCTATTTTCTAAAGGAAATGCTAATTCGTCAGTAGATTCTACACAATAAAACTGAGTTTTCGGATTTTGAAATACGGTAGAAATATAGGTACTCCTATCAGTTATACTTACATCATTCAAAATTTGTTCATCCAGTTTAATTTCTCCAGTAATCTCTCCATCGTTTACTTCAGGAATAATCCCATTAATTATTTTTAGTAATGTACTTTTACCAGAGCCGCTTGCTCCAGTTAAAACAAAGCATTGTCCCTCATAGACATCAAAGTTAATTCCCTTAAATACTTTGTTTTTATTATATGAAAACCCTAGATTTCTAATACTAAGCATATTTACCTCCTAAATAAAAACCTATCAATATGCACATTAACAAAAAACAGAAATAATCCAAAATTCCAAAACTACTCTCAGCTAAGTTGCTCCTTTCTCCACCAATTTTTAATCCTCTAGTCATTGCGGATACAGAAACATCATCCGCAGTCTTTGTCAATACCGTAAATAATGGAACTATTCTGTATTCTAATAGTTTTACGGGCTGAAAAAGCAATCTTTTGTTTGTCAGTCCGTGAAGATACATTGCATCTTTTACTTGTCGATAATCTTCCTTAGTTGTATGAAAGAACCTTGCCATAACAGTAATTGGAATAACTATAGCATCTGGAACTCTCATTTTTTTTAATGATGCAGTAATCTCACTCATACTGGATGAATTAATAGCAAATTTAGCCATCATAAATCCAGGTAGCAATCTCAAAAACACCATTACAATAAATAGAAATACTACACCTAAAAATCCGCTATTAATAAGTAGGTTTTCTTTTTGAATAATAAAAGCTATAGTTACAAAAATAATTCCCTTTGTCGCACTCTTCCAGTCATTACACCAAAATAAAAAAGCATATGGCAGCAGAGAATAAACTGCTGCCACAATAGGATGATTTTGTTGAATATTACCTAAAATCAGTGTATAGGATAGAATTACTGACATTAAGATTTTTGTTCTAAAATCAATTTTAAAAAATTTTTTTCCATTTATCATTTAGCAACACCTTCTTTTGCAAAATGTTTTTTTAGTATTTTTATACCAACTGTGCATCCGATAAATGTTCCTAACATTCCAAATAAAACAAGCGGAATTAGTGACCAATCTGGCAAAACCCTCATCATCTTTTGAGTAAATTCTTCACCATATCCCATATCAATCATTTGTTTTATGTATGAATCTCTTGCGAAATATACTGGAAGCCAATTACCAACTGTATATATTGACTGAATTGTAAATGCCATTCTTGCACTTTTTGCACTTTTATATTGTCCCTTTTTTAGTATCAGTTCGCCCAATACTCCCCCAACAATTCCTGTGAGTAGTATCCAAATTCCATGACCTGTCGCCATAAAGACAAGGCACAAAATAATAGTTGTAATAAAAACCATACCTACTTTTTTTATCTTTGTAGAATAAAGCATATATACCGGACCCGATACAAGTCCTGCAACAAATGTAGTTGCTGGTATTAAATTAGGAACAAATCCAATCATTCCTCCAATAAAGGTTGTAATAAAAATAAGTATTGAGAATAACCCTATATTCACTAAATCTCTAACATTTAATCTTTTATCTTTCATTATGTTCTCTCCTTAACCTGCATTTGATTTTGCTAACATATCTTTATAATATTTAGATTTTTTGCAAAGCTGTTCATCGTTTCCTACAGCTTCTATCCTTCCTTCTTTTAATAAAACAATTTTATCTGCATTCCTAATTGTTCTAAGTCTATGAGCAATAGCTATAACTGTCTTATCTTTTATAAGTTCAGATAACGCCTCTTGAATAAGACTTTCGTTTTCAGCATCAAGTGATGCCGTTGCCTCGTCCATTAAAATAATTGGTGCATCTTTCAAAATTGCACGAGCTATAGATATTCTTTGACGTTCACCACCCGATAATTTTTGTCCATTTTCACCTATTAACGTGTCTATTCCATTAGGCATTTTATCTATAAACTCGTAGCATCTTGCCATCTTTGCGGCCCTTATTATTTCGTCATCACTGGCATCTTTTTTTCCAATTTTAATATTATCTTTTATACTTGCATTAAATAGAATTACATCTTGAAAAACTATTGAAAAGTTTTCTAAAAGCACTTCTGGATCGATTTCACTTATATTTTCTTCTCCAAGCAAAATTTCCCCTTTACTTAAATCCCAAAATCTCGCAGCAAGCTTTGCCAATGTACTTTTGCCACTTCCAGAAGGGCCAATCAAAGCCGTAACCTCCCCTTGCTTTGCAATAAAACTCACTCCATTTATTACCATCTGATCATCGTATCCAAAATATACGTTTTTAAACTCAATATCGTAATTTTTAGGAATCATTTTATTTCTCCCCTCCTGTATGGACATAGTTTTTATTTCTTTAATTCTAGAAACAACGCTTTCCATCATATCTACCATTCCCATAAATGCCAAGAAACTTTCGATAGGGAGATAAATACTTGCAGCCATAATTAAAAACGCAATATAAACAAGTATATTAATTTCCGCCTTCAAAAACATATTTGCTCCAACAATAGCTACAGTTACTATGCCCAATTTTAAAAACGTGCCTGAAAACGCAATGGCAACGCCTGTCACAATCTCAATCTTTGCCTTTATTTTTGAATTCTCATCTACCTTATCAAAAAATTCTTTTTCAATCTTTTTTTCGATATTATAAGATTTTATTTCTTGTATTTGCTCTATTTTTTCTTGTAAGTCATCGATCATTTCCCTGTTATATTTTATAAACTTTTCATTTACACTTTTTCTTTTTTTCTTTGATATAAAAAATATCAATAGAGCAACAGGTATAACCCAAAGAGTTGCCAAGCCTAATTTCCAATTATAATTCATAATTAAAACTGAAATAATTAAAGTAGAAATAGCTGTTGCATATATATGAGGTACTGCATGAGAGAATATTTCTTCATACAGTGACATATCTCCCATCATTGTAGTCGCTAAATCGGATACATCTCTTTTGTTAAAATATGATAACGGCAATTTTTTTAATCGATTTGCAATATCAATTCTTGAATTTGCACTTTCATTATAAACGTTAGTGTATAGTCTTTTATAATCCCATCTAGCCACAAAAAACATGACTATAAACATTCCCAAAATGATTAAAATATACAGCATTGGAGTTAACGAGATTAAAAGTTCCTCATTAGTCATTCCTCCTAAATATTGAAAAATAAACATAAAAGCTATTACTGGAGGGAAAAGTTTTGTTAAATTCAATATAGTTCGTGAAAAAATGGCTTTTTTTAAATTTCTAGCTCCTTTTTCCGTCATTGCATATTTTTTAATAAAATAGTTAGTCATTGTTTCCTCCTATTTTCCAGTTAATACTTCTTTGATACTCGTCCCAAAGTTGTTTATAAGCACCTTTCATTCTTAAAAGTTCTAGGTGGTTACCTTCTTCTACAATTCTTCCATCTTCTATAACAAGTATTCTATCTGCATCTATTACTGTTGAAAGCCTGTGAGCTATCATCAGTGTGGTTTTATTATCTGATAATCTTTTAAAAGATTGTTGAAGTATATGTTCGTTTTCAGGATCTGAGAACGATGTAGCTTCATCTAGAATGACATATTTTGCATTTTTCAAAAATGCCCTAGATATTGTAATTCTTTGCATTTCTCCACCAGAGAAATATGTTCCTTTTGCTCCATACATTGTATTTAATCCATTATCAAGCTTATCAATTATTTCTATTGCCCCTGCGTCTTTAAGAGCTGATATTATTTCTTCGTCTGTAGCACTCTCTTTACCTATAAGAATGTTATCCTTTAAACTTTTTTTAAACAACTTTGTATTTTGAAAAACAAATGCCATTTCTTTCATTAAATACTTCTTATCATAATCTTTAATATTTATTCCACCGATCAATACTTCTCCTTCATCAGCGTCATAAAATCGTGCTGCCAATTTTGCAATTGTGGTTTTACCACTTCCTGATTTCCCTACTAAAGCTACCATTTCACCTTCGTTTACTTTAAATGAAATATCTTTCAATACTCTTTCATTATCGTAAGCAAAAGATACATTTCTAAATTCTATACCACCTTGTGAAATCCTATTGCTTCCAAACTTCATTTCAGGATAATTAAGAACCTCTTCAATCTTATCAAGAGCCTGCTCAGCAAAATAAATATAATTACCCATAACCGCCGAACGCATAATCAACACCCCAAAAACGGGACCGATTAAAAGGTAAATCACGACATTTGAGATTATTTCTTGTACATTTAAGTCTTTTGATATTAAATACAATCCTACAGGGATTAAAAAAAATGCCACAGAACTTGATATAGCCTCAAATAAAGACATTTTGTTTCTATACCCCATTGTCATCCTCAGAACACTTTCTCTCATTTTAATAATAGAAGAATGTAGCCGTTTAAAACTCTCAACACTTTGACCAAACGTTTTTACAATTGGTATTCCTCTTACATATTCTACAGTTTCTGCCGACAAATTATTTATATTTTCGTAGTATATGTCTCTATCCTTCTTACCACTTGGGGTCATCATAGTAGACATAAGAACGCCGCTAATAATAACTGGTATTATATTCGCAATTCCCAGCCTCCAATCGAAAACAAATAATAATATAAGCACCACTATTGGAGAAACTATTGTAGATGCAAAATCAGGAAGCTGATGGGCTAAAATCGTATGTGTTTCTGATGCTCCTCCAATAATTATATTTCTTAATTTCCCGCTTTCTATATTTGAAAAATAGCCAAGAGGTTTCTTCATAAGTTTCGTAACATTAATCTTAATAATATTATCTTCAACCTCAAATGCAAAAATATGAGATATAACTCCTGAAAATATATAAAATATAATTCCTATAGAAGGAAATAATGCAGCATAAATAGCATTTTCTTTTATAAACTCATAATCCGTATTCCCAACAAAAATCAAGTTTTGAACTATCCTATGGATATAAACCATAGGTAATAATAGCAAAATTGCTGAAATAGCAGAACAAAGCAATGCTAAGTAAAGCATATATCTTTTTTTCCCACCATATTCCATAAGCCTTTCCATTATCGTAGGTTTCTTTTTTTTCAAAACAATACATCCCCTTTCTTTTTATTCAATTCTAATTTATCCCGATTGGATTGTTCTTTAATATCATTGGTTTTATTATTCAATAAAAACTATTTTATATTAGTTGGTATTGTATCATATTTAAAAATATGCTACAATTGCAATAACTACATTTGGTCTATTCGGGATAATGTCTAATTGGGATAAAAGGAGGTAATTATGGGAAGTTATTATGACTTTGTAAAGAATTATTTAGGAGTAAATGAGTGTCCAATCAACAATAAATACAGTAAAATAGGGCACACATTTTGCTTAAACACTGAAGAATTGGAAGGACTATATTGGTTTTATGAAACCGATAATTTTATTGTAGATATACATGACTTTTTTTTAAAAAAAGAGATAATACGTTCATACTTACCTGATATAAGTAAATTTATGTCATTTTCAACTTCATATATCATTACAGCTAATGGTGAGAGTTTTAATCCTTATCAGTCATTATCAAATAATTCCCTTTTTGTAATTGATATTGATAATTTAAAAGATAACTATCAAACCTTATTACACGAAAACTCTCCTTATCTAGGAATTGGTATTAATTTTAAAAAACAAATGATTGAAGAGTATCTTGCTAAAATAAAAAACGAGAAGAACATATCATATTCTGATATATTTAATAATAATAATCCTATTTTAACTAAAGACTTAGAACCTCTTGCGAAAGATATACTAGAGTGTAAAATGATTTCTCCAGCTGCTGAAGTTTTTTTTGAAGCTAAAGCAAAAGAGTGGATAAGTGTAATAATTAATGCTTTTATTAATAGAAACGATATTCATATTTCATTAGAAGATGATAAGGCACTTGAAAATGTTGCCAATTATTTAGACGATCACTACTCTATTAATGTGTCTCAAAAAACACTTGAAAAAATTTCTATGATGAGTGGAACAAAACTAAAAAAGTTATTTAAACAAAAATATCAATCGAGTATTACAGAGTATACTCAAAGAAGAAGAATGAACATTGCAGAAATGCTTTTGCTTAATTCGTCTCTTAAAATCCAAGATATAGCTGAAGCGGTTGGCTATTCTTCACACAGTAAATTTAGCGCTTGTTTTAAAAAATATAAAGGAATCTACCCACGAGAAATAAAAAGAATAACTAATCCAATAAATCAATGTTGCAATTGTAAGTAATCAAGCAGGGGCTAATTCTAGCCCCTTTAATATTTTCTATATAAATGAACCCACAAAATCACTTTCATTAGTTAATATATTTCTCCTAGCTTAAAAAGATTGATGCTAAATCATCCCTGCTTTTTCAAAATGTTTTTTAAGTATCCTTATTGCAACAAATGCTCCTATGCAAGCAAGAACAAAAGTCATCAAACCAAATCTTACTGCCCACGAAACTTTGAAATAAGATAATGCTTCATTTATTTGTGCTTCGCTCATTTTCCATTTTGATGCTCTTTCCACAAAAGAAGCTGTCCCGAATAAAATTACAGGAATTACTGTTCCTAAAAAATCTGCTAATGCAAATGTCCCATATCCAATAATCATTCGTCCCTTGCTCTCATAATTTCCTATAATCAAATCACATATAATTCCACCGATTACAGCAAAGACTGCATGAGGCAAATGTCCTCCTGACAATGCAATTAACCCAAGAAGCGTTCCTGATATTGTAAATACACCCTTCTTTTTAACTTTTACAGCCATAAGAATATAAACGGTAGCAGCTATCATAAAGCTAACTCCTGAAGCAACAAATCCTCCTATAACTGTTGTTGCCATAGCAAATGCAACTGCCATGTATATGACAATTCCAATTGCATTAAAGATTCCGATTGTAATAAAATCACGACCATTTAATTTGTTTTTCATAAAAGTCCTCCTAATAAATTTTCTGTATTACTATCACAAGAGCAATCATCAAAGCTCCTAATAGTCCAATCATTAAGTCTGTTTTTCTAAACTGCAATTCTGTTAATGTTACCCTTTTCTCATCACTATCAAGTCCTCTAATGAGTGCCGAAGCTGACAATTCGTCTGAAATTTTAATCATTCTCATTAAAAGCGGAACAAGCGTATATTCAATGTATTTAATTGGATGTAGCAACGGAAAAAATCTGCTTGTTACGATCCCTCGAATCTTCATATTCTCTTTTAATGCCTTGAGTTCTATTTTTATAGTTGGTACAAACCTAAGCAAAACACTAAAAGGTATACCAATGCTTCTTGGTACTTTCATTCTATTTAACGCTTCCAGCATTTCACTTACACTTGTAGTCTTTGTTATATATCCACCAAACATAGCGATTAAGGTCATTCTTGATGCAAAGTAAATAAGCATATATATTGCAAATACAATACTTGCTTCACAAAACTTTCCAAGCCCTAACTCTATGCAGTATAAAAGCACAAAAAACAAGATAAAGCGTAATGCTCTTTTCCACATACCACTATATATATACAGAAAAAAGGCAAAGACAATCAGACCGAAAAGTAGAATTGTATCACTTATAAAAAAGCTGGCAAACCCAACAAATGGAAGTAGAGTAAGTTTTATTCTCGGATCTATGGTTTTTCTATCTGCCAAGCTCCCCACCCCCTCTCATCTTGTCTAATATGAGAAATTTATTACTTTCACTCATATTCAAAACATTTTCTATTTTTCCATCTCCCATTACCCACAGCTTGCTCACTGTATTTGCTAAAAACTCAAAATCATGACTTATCACCAAAACAGTTGTCCCATTTTTTAATTGTTCTTCAATCAGTTTTGCAACTGAAAGCATTGAGTCTTTATCACAACCTGATGTTGGTTCATCATAGATGAAAATCTTTGCCTGTTTCATCATTCCACAAGCTATTGTCAGTCTTTGTTTTTCTCCTCTTGATAAAGCAAACGGATGCTTATCTATATATTTATCTAAGCCAAGTACATTCAAAATAAACTGTGCCTTTTGGGTATTTTCTTTTTTATCTTTACTTGAAATACCAAGTAGCATTTCATCAAGTACACTTTCCGAAAATAACTGATAGTCTGAATCTTGAAATACAAAATATGACATATCCATTAAATCTTTACGATTCAACTCTTTATCTGCCCATATTTTTCCCTCTTTTATCTTCTCAAGTCCTGAAATTACCCTTGCAAAAGTAGTTTTCCCGGTACCATTTAAACCAATAAGACCAATGGCTTTTCCGCACTCCATATTAAAATCAAGATGATTTAAGATGTACTGGTTTTGCTTATTTCCAACCTTCGTTGCACTTGGGTAACAAAATTTCAAGCCTTTTCCACTGATACTTTCATCATTTAATTGATATGAATATTTCTTCTCATTTATCCTGTATTCTTCTAATTCAAGAGTTCTCAGTCCATTCTCATCCCAAAACTCCCCTTCAAGATGGATAACTTCTTCCCGACTCAAGTCCTGTGCAATTTCTCCATCTTTTACCAAAATAAAACGGTCAAATAAAGATTTTACATAGTACAAACGATGTTCAATTAGAACAACCGTTGTTCCTTTTTTCTTTAATTTTTCCAAAATTAAAAATAGGTCAAATGTTGCTTTCATATCCAAATTTGCTGAAGGTTCATCTAAAATTAAAACTTTCGGATTCATTGCATAGATGCTTGCAATAGCTATCTTTTGTTTCTGTCCGCTTGATAATTCAAAAACAGATTTTCCTTTCAGTTCCTCAATATCCAGTTCTTCATATACTTCTTCTACTCTCTGTTTGATTTCATCCATTGATTTGCAGATGGTTTGAAGCCCAAAAGCTATTTCTTCATCTGTCGTTGTCGTAAAAAACTGACTTCTTGGATCTTGAAATACAGTTCCTACAATATGCCCTATTTCATGAAGCAATAATTTGCTTATATCTTTTCCGGACGCAAAGGTTTCTCCTTGCATTTTGCCTTTATAATAATGTGGAATAAGACCATTCATTACACTTCCAAGAGTGCTTTTGCCACTTCCACTTTTCCCTGAAATTAAAACAAATTCACCTTTTTTAATTTCAAGATTTATATTTTTTAAAGCAGTTCGCCCATCTTCCCATTCATAAGAAACATCTTTTAACAAAATCATGATTATACCCCGTACTGAGCTTTCCATAATTTTGTATAGTAGCCATCTTTCTCAAGAAGCTCCCCATGCTTTCCTTTTTGAAGTAAATTTCCTTTTTGAAATACGAGAATTTGGTCAGCTTTTTGAATTGTTTTTAAATGGTGAGCCACTACAAGTACAGTTCTATTCTTTGCAAGTTCTGTAATAGCATCTTGTATCAAAGATTCGTTTACAGGATCAACATTACTTGTCATTTCATCAAGAATTAAAATCGGTGCATCTTTTAGAAAAGCTCTTGCAATAGATATTCTTTGTCTTTGTCCACCTGAAAGAAGCCCACCATTTTCTCCAATATCAGTTTCATAACCTTTTGATAAACTCATAATGAAATCATGTATCCTTGCTTTTTTTGCTGCTTCAATGATTTCTTCTTTTGCAGCTCCTTTTTTGCCTATTCTGATGTTTTCTTCAATAGTATTATCAAACAACTGAACATTCTGCATAACGATACTGATACGATCTAAAAGTTCATCATAAGGAATATCTCTAATATCAATTCCTCCGAGTGTAATTTTTCCTTTATGCACATCATAAAATCTTAAAAGCAAGTTGGTTATAGTAGTCTTTCCACTACCCGATTCTCCAACTAAGGCTGTCATTGTTTTTTCAGCAATAGAAAAGCTCAATTTTTCCATTTTAAATTCATCTTTTTCATAGGAAAAATCTATGTTTTCAAAAGATATATCGTTGTCTTTCGGAACAATTCCATTCACTTTATCCGGGATTACATCTGCATATAAAATTCTTGAAAGTCTTTCATAACTGTCCACCGCCGAAACATAGTACATATAGTGTTGTTCCATAGAAGCGAACGGCTTATAAAACTCTTTTGAAATTACCGCAAAGATAATAAAATTAAGTACATCAAGATTTCCCTTTACAACAAATATTGTTCCTGCAATTAAAAGAACCAAATATCCAATATCCAGTAAAAACCCAAATATAGATAATTGTTTTGCCTTAAATCTTGAAGCTGATTTACTTGTTTCTCCAAACTTCTTTGTTTTATTCATAAGCTCATTATCCAAGCTCTTATTGTTTGAAAAACTCTTTAATACAGGTATTCCTCTCACATATTCAACAAATAGGCTAACCATATCAAGAAGTGCTGAGTTGTTCTGATTTTCTATTTTTTCAGATTGCTTAATTGTCATATATAGAAAGGCAAGTGCAATCGGAACGGATACTGCCATTATCAGTGCCAACTTTATATCAATATTTGCAAGACCAACAAATACGACTGCACCTATCAAAAAATCGCCAAACATTCTTGACCACATGTGTCCTACAACAAGGGACATATTATCAACATCTTTGTGTAAAATTGTATTGATTTCTCCCAATCTTTCATTTGTATAAAAACCTAAACTAAATTTCTTTAATTTGATAATCATGCGTTCTCTGATTTGCTGAACAATATCAAAACCTGCACTATGCTTTTTCATATCTGCGACCATATTACAAATACCTTTGAAGACTACAAGTAATCCAATCGCAATAAAATATTTATATAAGCTTGCTAAGCTCGTTCCATCAAAGATTTGGAACAGTATAGAAAATACGATAACAATCATGGCTATGGAGCTTAGTCCATAAAGGGCAAAGAATACACTTGATATAATCAAATCTCTCTTCCCGGTTTTTGTAAGTAGCTTTAACATTTCTCTAAACATTTTCTGTTACCACCTCTTTCAAATTCCATCTATCTACCTTGTTCTGTGCTTCCACCATATCCTTATAAAAATCACATCTTTTCATCAGCTCTTCATGGCTTCCTGCATCAAGAACAACACCCTTATCCATAACTATAATTTGGTCTGAATCTCTAATCGTGTTTAGATGATGAGCAATTGTAATGATGGTTTTATCCTTACTTAAATCATCAATCGCTTCACCTATTAGTCTTTCATTTTCACTATCAACAGCTGCCATTGCCTCATCTAATATTAAAATCGGTGCATTTTTAAGTATCATTCTTGCTATGGAGATTCTTTGTTTTTCTCCACCGGATAACTTAACTCCCATTTCACCTATTCGTGTTTCATATCCATTTGGTAAAGCAGAAATAAAATCATGGCATCTTGCTTTTTTAGCAGCTTCTATGACTTCTTCTTTTGTTGCATTTAGTTTTCCGATTGCTATATTTTCAAAAATACTTAAATCAAAAAGGATAACTTCTTGTTGCACACTACCAATCAGCATTGAGATATTTTCTTGACTATATTCTTTTATATCTTTTTCATTTATCAGTATTTGTCCTTCGTCTGCATCCCAAAATCCCATAAGCAAATTAGATACGGTACTTTTCCCACAACCGCTTGCCCCTACAAAGGCATTCAAGCTATTTTTCTTAAAAGTCAAATTGATATCTTTAAGCTCAAAGCCATCTTTTCCGTATGCAAAATTCACATCTTTAAATTCTATGTTTCCAAATTCTAAACCTTGTTCTGTCTTTTTGTTTGGAAGTGGAACTGTTAAAACTTTTCCAATCGCCTTTAATGCCTCCCTAAACAAAATAGAAAAATGTTGCAATGTAGCTGTCTTACTTATAGATGCAGTAAAAGCAGATGATAAAATTATTGCAAGAATAAAATTAGGTGTTGTAATATTTCTGTAGTAAAGAAATATGCTTCCTAAAATCATGACAATAACTACTCCAATTTCCATAAATATGTCAATGAGTCCCATTGGAATTGTAATTGCTCCCATGCTCTTTTTAACCCAGTAAATATATTCCCTTGCCGTTTTTAATGTTCTTTCACTAATCTCCTCTTCTTTAGCAAAAGCCTTAATAACAGAAATATTTTTTACATATTCCATTAGCTCTTCTCTCATCTTGTTTTCATGGTTAAAGTAAATAGCAAAGTTTTTATCCATTGTTTTCTGTGAAAGAACTTTTACCAAATACATGAGTGGAACTCCAGCAATCATACCAAGTGCAAGACGCCAATCCACAAAAATCATGGCTGTGAAAATGATAATAGGCAGAAGTGTAACTGACATTATTTCAGGAAGACCATGGGCAAGGTATACTTCCACTTGCTCTACATCATGCTGAACAATGTTCGTAAGCTCCCCGGTATTATGTTCTTTGAAAAATCCTAAATTTAGTTTTTTTAGATGCCCAATAATATCTACCCTAAGTTCTGTCAATTTTTCGTATGCTTTCTCATGAGCAACCTTTGTTGCAAAATAGTAAAACACGCCTTTTAATACAAACAATATAAAGATTCCCAAGAATATATACTTTAAATTACCTTCGTTAATATTGTTTGTAATTAAAGAACTAATCAAATATACGAGTAAGATTTGTGGTATCAAATCAAACACTATTTTTAAAGCAAGAAGTAAATTGGATAAGCCATTTTTTCCAATCACTTTTTTTCGTAATTCTTTTTCCAGCATGAACAACTCTCCTTTCAAAATTGAATAATATTGAATTTAAATTCAGTATTAAGGTTTAAAGTAAGACTTTGCTGATTACGCAAAGTCTATTTTTTAGTGCTGATTATAGGGATTCCACTCCCTTGTAATAACACCTTGCAATAAGTTTTAGCATATCTTTTGCCCACTTTTCACTTTGATAGTGCCTTGCTATTTCAAGAAATCCCTCTGTAAAGTTACTGGCTAAAATATGGGCAAGCATTGGATCATATTCCTCTTTCGATTGTCTTTTTAAACTTACTTCAATATGAACCTGCATTTGTGATATGAGTTTGTGTTTTGCTTCTGCATGTTTCGTTCCTGAGCTTTTATCCATTAAAATAATTAACTTCTTACGCTCTTTTAAAAGTTCATGAATATAGTTTTCTCCAACTTCATCAAATCTTTCAGAAGCGGAACCTTTTTCCAAAGACTCCTCCTCATCAAATGCTGACTCAAAATTTATATAAACAGAACTTACTACTGCATCAAACAAAACTTCCTTATTTTTGAAATAGGTATAAATTAGTGCCACAGGAATATCTGCTTCTTTTGCAATTTCTGTTAATTTGGCACCTCTATAATCCTTTTTATAAAATACTTTTTCTGCTGCTTCGAGTATTCTATTTCTAACTTCTTCTTTTAATACTTGTGCCATAGCACACCTCTTTCTACGCCAATACTGAATCTATATTTAATAATAAATCATGCTTCAATATTTGTCAAGTTGCCTATAGAAGTTTTGTTATCTTTATGGTATAATCAATTATAAATTTAAAATTTGCTTAATGCTTGCTATCTTAATCATTCTTTTGTAGCAAGCACAGTAAGTGTACGGATACTTACGAAAAAATTGATGAAGCAGCCCTCTGGGATCTGCTTCTTTTTTTATCAATTTTTAACTTGTTAGGGTGTACCCTAAGACCCCGAAATACATTCAAAGGAGGATTTACCTATGGCAAATAGAATACGAAATGAACGACTTGAAATTAAATTGACAGAAGAAGAAAAGACTCTATTTGAGGAGAAAAGAAAACTTGCTAAATGCAGAAATATGAGCCATTTCATTCGCAAGTGCGTTTTAGAAAAGGAAATATATCAAGTGGATTTAGAACCGTTTAGAGATTTACAAGGCTTACTTTCCAACGCTACAAGCAACATCAATCAGATTGCAAAGCGTGTAAATTCTACCGGCATAATCTATAAGGACGATATAAACGATATGAAAAAGCAGATTGAATATTTCTCAAAAGAGTTGTGGCAAATACATTCTCTGCTTCTTAACAGAACTTCCGGAGGTGATTAAATTTTATGGCTATTACTAAAATTCATCCTATAAAGTCAACCCTTAATCTTGCCATTTCATATATTGTTAATGGAGAAAAAACAGATGAGCAAATCTTAGTAAGCACTCATAAATGTCATCAGGAAACTGCTCATACTCAATTTTTAAGAACACGAAATGATGCAGGAACAAACGGAACTGTCCTTGCAAGACATCTTATTCAATCCTTTTTACCGGGAGAAACAAGTCCGGAAATGGCACATCAAATCGGTCTTGAACTGTGTAAAAAGATATTAAAGTATGAGTACGAATATATCTTATGTACCCACATAGATAAAGGTCATATCCATAACCATATCATCTTCAATAATGTAAATATGGTAACAGGCAAGTGCTATCAATCCAACAAGAAAAGCTACCACCAAATCAGGTATCAAAGCGATAAGCTATGCAAAGAAAATAACCTTTCTGTTATTGATGAATTCTACGAGAGCTATAAGAGAAAGTACAAAACAAATGGTAAGTCATGGTATGAAAATGAGCAATCTAAGAAAGGTACTTCTTGGAAAAGCAGGATTCAATTTGACATTGATCGTTTGATAAAACAGTCTAAGGATTGGGAAGAATTTCTAAAGAAGATGGCGGAACTTGGTTATGAAATAAAGTATGGAAAACATATAGCCTTTAAGCCAAAAGATAAGCAGAGATTTACAAGGGCTAAGACAATTGGTGAGGATTATACAGAGAAAAGATTAAAAGAGCGTATTACAGAAAATCAAACGATTAAAACCCCACCTGTCAAAAAACGAATCGGAAATGTCATCAATATGAATACCAATGCCAAAGTGAAAGAGAGCAAAGGCTATGAATACTGGGCAACAAAACACAACCTAAATACAATGGCTGAGTCAGTTTTTTTCATCAGAGAACATGGCATTAACTCCGTTAAGCAGCTTGATGAATATATTCAAAAAAGTGCTGAAGAAAGACAAGCTTTACAAGATAAAATCAAAGAAGTCGATAAGGATATGCAGCTACTTTCTGATACGATGGAACAAGTTCACACTGTTAAAAAGTATCGAGTCTACTACAAAGAATATAAAGCAAATCCTTCTGATAAGGCTTTTTTTGAGGAGCATAGGGCTGAAATCACACGCTACGAAACGGCTCTTGCAAAACTTAAAAAGTCCTATTCAAGGCTACCTGATTCCAACGATATTTTAGATAAACTTGATAAGCTGCAAGAAAAAAAGAATACCCTAATGCAAGAGTATTCTTCTACAAAATCTACTATGGACGAGCTTTATCAAATACGAAAGAACTATGGAATTTACATGGGTAAGGAGATGGAGAGATAATTTTTTCTCTCCATCATCATTTATTACCAAGTTGATGGTTTATGGTTTATTCCATACTCAATTAAATCTTCAATATTATCTTTAATATCGCTATAAACATATTTACTTGATGAATAGTTAGAGTCAAAACATTTAACATACTTTGAAAGTTTTTCACCTTCTAATGTTAAATAATCAAAAGGATTATTACCCTTATCATCTTGCTCTCCCAGTGAATTCTCCAACTTGTGAATGTAAATTCCCACAATACCTTTATTTAACTCATATGCTTTTTTTATTTCATAATTTATCCATTTTCTGTTCGCTGTTTTTTCTCCAATCAAAACAACCAAACATGAACGCTTATTTAACTGTTCATCAATCCATTCTTTAATTTTACTTTCTGTTTTTTCTTTTACTTCCTCCCAGTCATTATCAGAAAAGGTAGAACTACTGTCTACTTTCCCCATGTTGCGAACCTGTCCTGCCCTCCAATTATCATTATCGTAATGAAAGCTAAAAAATACCTGTCTTTTTGCCATTTAAAATTCCTCCTTATTTAATATTTTAACTGCTTGAACTATGTTTTTAACAGACATATCAATATCGCCATCGCATTGTTTATTTGCCTGTTCAATTGCACTTATTGTATTTTTATCTGTAATTTCTCGAGTTATTTTATTGAATATTTCTTTAGCTGACCCACCAGTATGTTCAATTGGTAAACATACTAACCCATGCTTTTTACATAACTCAAATTCATCTATAACTCCACTTGCAGTATTTTCTGTTTCTTTGTTTCCAAAAATGAATATAGCGGTTCCGCAATTATCAATCATTTGCTCTCTATTTTCTTTATATAGCTTATCTAAATCTATTCCCAATGAGCTATTTTGCGGGAAAGGCATAAGTGTCAAAAAATCGCTTATTTTAGAATTATGATTCAAGCAATAATCTGCAACACCATTTAATATAAATTCGCCTACACCTTTGCCATATCCATTCACAATACGATAACCATTCTTTGATAGTTCAAAAGATAGATTGTGAATAAAATTTTTACCAGTTTCATGAGAATACCCCGGATAACAATACGCGCTACCCGATATAAATATTGTTTTTCTTCTGTATCTATCTACAAGTATACTTAATATGTCAGTAATTTCATTATAGTCATTTACCAAATAGGTAAAAATACCATACCTATTCAAATCTTCTATTTGCAGCTCTTGTCTTACTTTTTTGTACTCATAATCCTCATCAGTATCTTGAACTCTTTTCATAATACAATAATGTTTTCTTGTATTCTTTTCGTCGAGTAATACTCTTAATCTTCCGATTACATAGTTAAAGTTTGGATCTTCAAAGCTAAATCCTAAAAATAGAAATGTTTTGGTAAGCAAATCTCCCTCTAAAACCTCTCTGAATAATTTTCTTTTGTTATATCCAAATTCTTCATAATCGCTTCTTGTAAGTACTGCATCTTCAGGGGATTCTACATCACCATGCAATTTGTATACTATTACATCAAAATTATAATTTGTACCTCTTAGTTGTTCATCCTTTGTTTTTACATAAGGCTTTTTCATATTGGTTTCTAAAGCCTTTTCTATTAACTTATCATAATTTGTTGTCCAAAAAGTTGAAATTGGCAGCTGTGATAAAAGTTTATGATTTTCAGTGGGTTTTACTAATTGAGAAAATTGACCTTTGATTAGATCATCTATTGATGTTCTCTTTTTCGAATTAGAATAATACTGTGCCAAATTAACCAAATCATTTTCTTTTTCAACATCTAATCCAATTTCTTCTGCCGGTTCTTTTAAAAGTTCTTTCCAACTACAAAACCCAGCAGGAATTGATAATCCTGCTCCAATAAATGCTCCTATTTCATCACTTTTAATAGCTTTTTCAATTTCTCTAATCAAATCTTTTTTTGATACTTCGCCTTTAATAATGAGCACCTCCTCATTTATTTTCTCGGTCCTAAGAATTTATCCCCATTTAGATGAATCATATGGTCTGGCATATCCGCAATCCATACTTCCGTTTCCCAAGCTAAAGACTCCGAAAATTTCTTAAATGTTTTAAAGTCTAAAAATGCTGTTACATATATTTTTCCAGCCGAAACATTTTCCGTCATTCCCTCAATTTCTTTTATTCTTTTTGGCTCCATTGCACCTACAGAAGTTACAGACTCAACAAAGTAAATCCAGTTCTTATCTTCTGAATATAAAACAACATCCGGCATTTTGTCATGGAGTGTTATCTCAAAGCCTAATTCTTTTAGTTTCTCCTCATTCTTCACCAAATCCTTTTGAATTGTATCACCAACATACAAACATTCAGAGTTCTCAGCAAATCGTGGAGCAAATTCTTCAATAATAAATTTCTGTAATTGATTGTGTTTACCGGGAGAAAATGTGAACTCGTCCCCGTTTATTTTAACAGGCATTTTTCTTACTGCTTTTTTAGAACTATATAGATCAATTAAGTTCTGATGAGATTTTAAGAAATTATTCTTCTGGTCTTCCCACAGACTTGATTGAAAAGTTTTTACTAATAACAACATTTCATCAGTTAATCGATACCTGTAATTAGGGCTATTTGTTGCTTTCCCATTATCTTCAATAAATGCTGCATTCCTAAAATGATGCATTGCCTGTTTACGGAATGTTTCTCTACTATTCTCTGCATATGAAACCTCATAAAACTCTCTAATAAAGGCAATAACATCATGTATTCTTATCCATTTATTAGTTGCATTAGCCCATTCATCATTCTTTTTAATATCTGCCATTGCCAAAATAACATATCCACATAGATCCGACTGCTGTTTTAGTGGAACTTTCAACTCATTCAAAATATTCTTTGCTTCTTCTAATTTAGACATATATAAATCTCCCTAATATTTCATCACAATTTTCTTCAGACATATCCTTTAATTTAATCAGTTCCTTTCCCATATTCTCAATACAAGTTAGTGGTGGAATTGGCATCGAGTTAATTTCAGTAGCATTAACTTGAGTTGATCCATTTAAAATTCTGTAATAATTATCATAAAGCGTAGAGTTCAATACAACATACAAACCATAAACCAAACAATCTGATAATCCTTGTAAGCCTGTAATAAAATTTATTTTATTCTGTGTGCTAATTGCCTTATATGTTGGAAATTTTTTAGCTAAATAAATTCCACATTGTAATCTACGCTTTTCTTCCTTTGCCGTAAATCTTTTCACAAATAAATAATTAGTGTTCTCCTGCAATAATCCTTTTTGCTCCGTTAATAGATACTCATTTTCTTTTCCAACAGGAAAAATCACTTTACCATCTTTTATATGTTGCGAATAAAATAAAGGAACTGCTTTTTCCTCTGCATCATTTCTTAAAGCCTCTCGATTTCTAAAATCAACTGTCAAACCAGTTTTCATTTTCAAGCCAAGAGTTGGCAAGGTATCATTCCATTCATTTACCTTTTTAATCGTATCAGCTTCTTCTTTATCAGTTATCAAAAAAACATATTTGTGTTCTCCGGAAACAACCATATCGTAAGGAGCTTCAAAAACAGTCTTGCTGCCGAAATCAAAATTATCATTCGTTGTAGTTATAGTAATGTTTTTTAACTTATTTAATTCTTTCTTGGCTTTAATAATCATAGTTTCTTGCAAAACAGACTCTTTATCAAAGACTTTGTCTCTGCTTACAAATAAATGAATGTGCTTCAAAACCACTTCGTTTAAAAACTTCTCACGAAACTTTTTAAAGTACGCTCCAGAAGTCCATGATCTTGGAACGATAAACACCAATTCGCCATTATCAACCAAATTGAAACTTGCCATCTCCATAAAAAGAAAATATAAATTCGGTGATCCATAACAAATATCAGGCATGGATAAAGCTTCATTAGCCATTTTTCCAATCTTTAAATAAGGTGGATTTCCTATAATTACATCGTATTTTTCAGGTTTAGTACTCGCCCCCAACATATTGTTATATTCAAGTGTTTGACTTGTTATATAGTTATCTTTAATCACTTTGTATTCAATTTTTAGTGATGTATTCTTACTTATCCACGATAAATTTGCATTTAACAGCTCTAAAATGTCATCATTGGTTTCATAACAAGTAATTTTTATTGCTTCAATCTTATCAGTATCAATAATTCTTTGAATAAGAGCTGCCGTAAGTATTCCTGAACCCGCTCCCGGATCGAGTATAGAAATTTCTTTTGAAAATGATGATAAATCAAATAATGATGCCATGAAAAGAGCTGTTTCTTTACTTGTGAAAAATTGCCCATTTTTCTTGCGAATTTCTTTTGGCATCTGTTCAATATATTTATTTGTAGATTCAATTACATAATCAATTATTTTCATCATTCACCAACTCCATAATTTCATTTATACCACAGTTCAAACTATCACATATTCTGACAATCACATCAGTAGTGATATTCTCACTATTCTTCATTTTATAAAAAGTACTTCGGCTAACTTCAGCTTTTTCCATTAACTCAGAGTTTTTCATATCTAAATCTATCATTTTTTTAAATAGCTTTTTATAACTTATTTTTGACACAATTGTCCTCCTATACATCTAGTTTCGTTTTTATCATTATATCATATTTGTTCACTTTTTTCACTACAAACTTCTTTTTACGCAAACATACGACATTTGTATAAAAAAAGAGCCGGTGCAGTCCTAAGACCACACCGACCGTAAATTTATCTCTCAGCTTCTTTTTCTGCAGCTTCTTTCTTTTCTTTCGGCTTTTCCTTATCTTCAGCCTGATATTTTTTGATAGCTCCAAGTACAGATTCTTTCTTTTCTTCCTGTCCTTTCATCTGTTCCTTTGCCTTTAACAGCTTTGAAGAAAGTATCCTGATATTGCTATGCTCCTTACCGTTATCATCAACGGAAATTCTGATTTGTCCAAAGAGCTTAACAAAATCTCCCTGCTTAAAGTCCTTTGGAATATCACTTTTTTCTCCATAAGCTGAGCAATTATGATATACCTTGTTTCCTTCATTATCTTTGGATACTACGGAGAAATTCGCCACCTTAAAGACTTCTCCATTCTTGTTTTCCCTTTCTACTACATCGACCTCTCCAACAATATTTCCGACAATATTGATAAGATTATCCTTTTCTTCCTTAACATAAGGCAGGTCTTTTATCTGCCCCTGTTCCCTTAAATCCTCAATCATATAGTCAAATTCCTCATGCAGTAAATTAAGGCTGTCATTGTCCATATAAGCGTCATATAGCTTGTCCAAAGCACTTTCATCATTGATGCCTTTTTCCATGCTTATAATCGCCTTAATAAAATCCTTGTGGTTATCATTTACCATATCTTCAATCTGATTTCTCATTGTTTTGTAATTCATGTCTTTATCTCCTTTCATAACAAAAGGGAGGTTGCCCTCCCCTTATCTTAAAAATTCCTGTTCTTTTGTTTTTTGTTTTTCTTCTGTTTTATTTTCTTCCTGATAAGCTCTTATCTGACCTATAATAGATGGCTTATCCTCTGATTTTTGTGCGGTTTCTTCTTTGCTATGAAAATTATTCTCCACATCATAAGTGGACTCAAAATAATCACTGTCCTTAAAGTTATTGTCATATCTATCAGGAATGCCGTCACTATCAAGGTCTTTAGAGAGTGGATCGTAAAAGTTTCCTTCATCATCAATATCAAGTCCCGTTGCTGCTCTTAAATCTTCGGAATCAACATAAACTAAATCGCTAAAAGAGGACATTTCTATTTCATTTTTCATATTCCTTAGAGCTTCATTCTCTCCATTGTTTTCATAATCAAAGCTCTCTGTTTTGATAAGCGTATCATCAATGTACTGTGTCCATATTTTTTCCTCTAAATCAAGCTCATACTGAATACCATGTCTTTCATCCGGTGTATTGGTATAAGCGATACCGATATGTTTTAAATCAGGATACAAGGTATTAAATTCATCATAGCTATGATTTTCTTCATATTCCCTGTTACAAAAATCAATGATTGCCCTTTTTACATCTTCTACAAGAGGATTATCGTTTCTCTTTTCTTCCACTTCTCCCATATCAAGGAGCTTATTCAGTTCTGCCAAGCGAAGCACTTTCATCTTTAACTCATCAGCTTTTTCAAAAGGCTTTTTTAATTCTTCTTTGGCATTTTGAAGTTGTTCCTTTGTGCTGATAAGTTTTTCTTCAAGTCTGTTTAATTTCTCAGGCATTTTCTCAAGAGCGTTGTCCAGTCTTGTAATGTTGCCCTCTGCACTTGTTCCAAGTTCCCCTGAATGCTTTGCAGCACCATTTAAGCTAAAGTTATGCTCATTGGTAAAAAAGTTATAGCTTACCTCTAAATCCATATTTCTATACTTGCCTATAACCTTGCTTTCATTGATTTTCACTTTGGAAATAGCTTCAAGCAGTCTTTCTCCGGCTAATTTCTTGTCGGTAATCTTTTCTCCCGCAATGGTAATGGAAGTAAACTTTTCCTCACCTTCCGCTTTAGGCTCTACACTTGCTATATCTTTCTTAACAGCTTCAATTAGTTTTTCCGTTCTTGCGATTTCTTCAGGATAATTTTTCGCCACCTTATCCTCTAATCTGTAACGATTGGACTTGTAGTTCGCTTCAAGCATTTTAAGTTTCGTAACCTCATTGTCCAAATCCATCTTTTCCTTAATCTTTGGATCTCCTGTGGCAAGAGCTTTAATCTCTGCATAGTTAAGTGAGCTTTCGTCCACATCTTCTGCAACTCTAACTGGAGTTTTACTGGTCATAATCTGAGAAATAAACTTCTGCTTATTTTCGATCGTCTGCCAAAGGTAGGCATCAAAGGTATTCTCTGTAACATAACGATAAATATTTACTTTCTCATTTTCGTTCCCCTGTCTTACAATTCTACCTGCACGCTGTTCAAGGTCAGCAGGACGCCAAGGCACATCGAGGTCATGCAAAGCAATTAGTTTATTTTGCACATTTGTGCCGGCTCCCATTTTCTGAGTCGAACCCATAAGGATACGAATCTCACCTTTTCTTACCTTTGCAAAGAGTTCGTCCTTTTGCTTATCAGTATTGGCTTCATGGATAAAGGCGATTTCTTCTTTCGGTATTCCCATTGCTACAAGTTTTTCTCTAATGTCATCATAGATATTAAATTCTCCATCTCCTTTTGGAGTTGACATATCGGAAAACAGAAGCTGTGTTGACTTACTCTCTTTCGTCTTATCCCAAATAGCAAATACATTTTTCACGCATACATTTACTTTACTATCGGGATTATCAGGAAGAAATGGATTAATTAAACGATGATCTAAGGCAAGTTTCTTACCATCATTGGTAATCTTCAGCATATTATCTTCATCCGGCTCAACCACCCTATTTCTTACATCGTCTGCTCTTTCAGAAAGGCTCTTTAGGATTTCCTTTTGTTCTTCAGAAGGCTCTGTTTTAATAACCTCATAGTTAGCTTCAGGTGTAGGAAGATTAAGCATATCCGCAGTCTGAATATCTGCTACTTCCTTGAACATACTCATTAGTTCAGGCAAGTTATAGAACTTTGAAAATCTTGTCTTTACCCTATATCCTGTACCTTCAGGTGATAATTCAAAGGAGCTTTGTGTTTCTCCGAAAGTGGAAGCCCAAGAATCAAAATGCTCCAAATTATTCTTCTTTAGGCTCTCATACTGAAGGTAACGCTGCATGGTATAAAGCTCTGTCATAGAGTTACTTACAGGCGTTCCTGTGGCAAATACGATACCTTTCCCTCCTGTCATTTCATCCATGTAACGGCATTTCATGAACATATCGGAGGACTTAAAGGCTTCTGACTGCCCGATACCTGCGACATTTCTCATTTTGGTATAGAGATAAAGGTTCTTAAAGCCATGTGCCTCGTCAACAAAGAGCTTATCAACTCCTAATTCCTCAAAGGTAATCACATCGTCTTTCTTAAAATCATCATTTAATTTCTCAAGCCTTGTTTCCAGTTTTTTCTTTGTTTTTTCAAGCTGTTTTACCGTAAAGTTCTGGTTTCTATCATGCTTGTATTCTTCTACATAGTTTACGATTTCATTAATCTGATTTTGGATATGCTTTTCCTGATATTCCTTACTCATAGGGATTTTCTCAAACTGCGTATGTCCGATAACAACCGCATCGTATTCCCCTGTTGCAATCTTGCCGATAAATCTCTTTCTGTTTTTCGGCTCAAAGTCTTTCTTATCAGCCACCATAATGTTGGCCGACGGATATAGCTGCATAAACTCACGACCGATTTGCCCTGTTAAGTGATTTGGTACAACAAATAAGGACTTACTACACATTCCAAGCCTTTTACTTTCCATTGCGGAAGCTACCATTTCAAAGGTCTTTCCACTGCCTACTACATGAGCAAGCAAGGTATTTCCTCCATAAAGACTTCTTGCTATGGCATTTCTTTGATGAGGTCTTAAATCAATCTCCGTATTCATCCCCTCAAAAGAAAGATTGCTTCCATCATATTCTCTGTTGCGGATGGAGTTAAAACGCTCGTTATAGAGTTTTACAAGACGGTTTCTTCGTTCTTGATCGTTAAATATCCAGTTCTTAAATTCTTCTTTTAATAGTTCCTGTTTTTGTCCTGCAAGCATGGTTTCTTTTTTATTTAAGACAGAAGTTTTAGAGCCGTCCGGATTTACAATCTGATCAAATACCTTCGTTTCTTTAAGGTTTAAGGCATCTTCAATCAGCTTATAGGCATTTACCCTTGATGTACCAAAAGTCATTTCAGCAAGGTCATTTCCTCTGTCCCTGCTTTTTCCTTCTACATTCCATTCGCTTGTAAGGTTTGAAAATTTAACCTTAATATCCCATCTTGCATATCCCGGAGTTTTTAATGTTTCAAAGATGAATTTCTCAATATCTTTAATCGGTATCCAAGTTGCACCAAGACGCACATTGACTTCACTTGCTTCTAATTCTTTTGGAAGAACTTTTGTAAGCTCCGCTTTTTGATATTCCAAACGGTTCATTTCATAGCTTATCAGCTCTTTTTCTTTTCCATTCTCGGTAAAGCCAAGATGAGGAAGCTCTCTTTCCGTTTGTCTTAGTTTTGATAGATAGCTATCTACAATAGCAATCTTGTCCCTGATATTCCCACTTAGGTATTCATCTTTTGTTACATAGCCATATTTATATGAATTGCTGCCATTTGCACAGGCAAAAGGTAAATCACCATCCTCCAAGTTAAAGGAAAGTGGTCTGTAAAAGTTTTGTTCTTCTCTGATATTTAAGTAGATTTCCCCTCGAAGTTCCTCAATCAAAGTCGGTCTGTCTTTTTCTGTAAGACTTTCCATATAGTCAAAGTCCACATATCCTTTTTCGGATACCGATAAAACAAGGGCTTCTAAAGAGGTATCCACATGGTCTATGACTTTGGCTTTTGTAATGGTTCTTTTGGAGAAAATATCTCCCTTTGCCTTGAAATTTTCTTCTTCATCAAGGACTTCTATGGAGGAAACAAGTGGGAAGTTACTATCCTCTTTCAAGGCTCTGGTATTGCTTAAATTATTGACAAAGCCATGCTTCTTTGAAAAAATGTCATATGCTTCATTTAGTTTTTCCTGTGAATCCTTGATTTCTTCCTCACTAAAATCTTCCTTCTGCTTGTAAATCACATCTTTTAAGGCAGCATTCAGCTCAAGGTAATCCTTGATTTTTTCTTTGGTTTTATCGTTTACTTCTTTTTTGATAAAAAGCGAGTTTTCTCTGTAATAGACTTCATCATCAATCAGGGTATAAGAGAAGTTTTTTACATCATCGGTTGCAGGAATAGATGTTATTTCATCATCCAGTAGCTCTATTTCTTCATACTTGGCATCTTTTGAAATTCTTTCTCCTGCAATCTCTATACGATCCTTTAATGAAGCCATATTTATCTCTTGCCCTAAAAAAGCTATCGGTTCACAAGTTAGAGTTTTCCCAAATCTTCCGCTTACTTTACGCATAGAACCAAGCACCTGCTCAGGATGATCGACAAAGTATTTGTTATATACAAGCCCGTTTTCATCTTCCGCAAGGTGTATCCAATCTTCATCTCGCTCTAATACGCTATCTCTTTTCTTTAGGAAGATAATATCCGAAGTTACTTCTGTGCCGGCAACACCCTTAAAGGTGTCGTTTGGAAGTCTGATTGCTCCTAAAAACTCGGCTCTTGCTGCAAGATACCTTCTTACACTTTCGTCTTTTTTATCCATTGTTCCTGAAGATGTAATAAAGGCAATAACACCCCCGTTACGAACCTTATCAATGGACTTGGCAAAGAAATAATCATGGATAAGAAAGTTATTTCGGTTATATTCTCTGTCATTTACCTTGTACTCTCCAAAGGGAACATTTCCTATTGCAACATCAAAGAAGTTATTGGAAAATCCCGTTTCTTCCAGTCCCTTTATCTGTACTTCACTTTCCGGATATAGCAGTTTTCCAATGCGACCGCTTACTGAATCAAGCTCTACACCATAAAACTTTGACTTACTCATTTCATCAGGAACATTACCGATAAAGTTTCCAATACCCATCGATGGTTCAAGGATATTTCCCTGTTTAAATCCCATACCTGAAAGTGTCTTATATATTCCGTCGATGACTGTTTTAGGTGTGTAAAAACTCGTTAAGGTTGATTCTCTTGCAGCTTCATATTCTGATGAAGATAGATTTTCTTTTAAGAATGCTCTTGCCTCTTTCCACTGCCCATCCTTACTTTCATCAAAGACATCGGAAAGTCCACCCCAGCCTACATATTTTGCTAAAACTTCCTGAGCGATAATATCAAGCTCTCGTTCTCCGCTTTCCACCCTGTTAAGCATAGAGATTGCTTCAAGGTTATTATTTAACCTCTCGCTTGGAGATAACTTTGCAGGTAGTGTTTCTTCTGTAATCTTGAAATTGTGAGCCTGATTTTTCTTTATCTCTACTTCCTCAGAAGTCTTTTCGGGATTCACATAAGTCAGATTTTCAAAGATTCTATCAAGCTCACTTTCCTTACGATAAGGAATTACATCGGAGCCTGTAATCATACCGCCAAGATATTCGGTATTATCCTTAACCGTTACAGTCTTTAGGTTATTTCCCGTATCATCAAATCTTGTGATGGTATATTCCTTTTCCTTATATCTCACTTCATCACCGATGATAAATTCAGGTCTTTCAAGACTTACTTGTCTTAATAAATCCTCATTATCCGTAAAGGCTACAATCGGTATTTGATGATTCCCTTGCCTTGCAGGATCAAGCCATAAGTCATTTCTTCCTGTGATTTGATTTTTAAAAAGCTTTCTTACCTTGTACTCCTCATGATTTAAATAGACGGTATCGCCTTCTTTAACTGCAAACTCATCTGAAAGGCTGTCCTCTTTTTCATTAAGCTCTACTTCTTCTCTTTCCTTTATATAATCAAATAAGGTAGCCTGAAGAGGTTCTGCTTGTATGCTTTCTTCTACTTCTTCAGGTGCTTCAAGCTCTGTATTATTCTCCTCAAAGCTAAGTTCTCCGTTAAAGACATGATGAAGCTCCTGCTCATCCATCTGCTTTTTAAGTTCACTGTCTTTAAGTTCTCTAAAGGTTTTTGGAAAATCTTCTAAAACAAGCCTCTGGGCATTTAATTCCTTTAGCTCATCAAGATTAAAATATCCCCATTCAGGTTCGGTACCTAAAACAAGTCCAAAAGCATCTTTACTTTCCCTGTCATATTCCGTCATATACCAAGTCCAGTTACTTCTAAATGGAATGATGTATGCTGCATGAACCTGTTTATCCGCTAAAGCTACATCCTCTTGTGCATAAAGTTCAGGCACTCGCTCAAGCATTTCATCAGTCATTAGATTATATGGATCATCTTTAGAATAATAACTCGACTCTTTTTGTTCTTCTATCTCTACCTTGCTTTCAATTTTATTTTCTTCAAGATAAAGATTTTTAGAAAGCAGCTCATCTATATGCTTTGCTACATTTGACCATGTAAGAAAAACATCGTTACAATGATTCTTCTGTAATTTCAGCCCCTTTGCATCGTGCCATTCTCCGCTTCCTCTTTCGCCTGATACAGCATGAGAGCCTCCGCCGATTCCATATTCATCTTTTAGGAAATTCGCTTTTTCCTGAAGTGTGTGGTTTTCTTTAAAATATTTTGTAATTCTCTCTTTTCCTTGAGCAACTCCGCTTCCTCTTGAAATCGTAAAAAGAATTTCATCTTCTGTGATAAAGCCCTGCACCTTTGGAAGTTCGGTAAGGTTAGAAGTATATTCCTTTCTTGGAAGTTCAAGCTCCTGCAATTTCTGATAAAGGCTATCTACCTTGTGATAATGAAATCTTAGTACATCTCTATTTTCTTTATATCCTTCCAAAAACCTGCCATATTCTTCGATTGTTTCCTTTAGATACTCAGGATTTTTTAATGTTTCAGATAGTCTTTTCGTTTCTTCCGGAAAGCCACCACTTCTTTCTATAAAATCAAAATACCCATGTGCTTTTCCTTCTTCGCTTAAATCGTGATATAGATACCATAGCGATTCTGAAACTCTATCTCTTTCATAGTCCTGTGCTTCTAAAAGCTCTACATTTGTAGCAAACTCTCCGCTTTCCAAAAGCTCATTTATTCTTCTTGCAGCATCACTCCAGCTTAAAATTTGCGTCATATCTTCTCTTGCAGAAGTACCGTAGGCTAAATGAATGCCTTTATTCGAATACCAGGAAGATACTTCTATTTCATTAAGAGATAAACCATTTCCGCCTTTGAATGTATCTTTAAGGTATTCTCCTAATTCTTCTAATGTTTTTCCTTTAGAAAATTCAGCAACGATAGGAAGTCTGCCACCCTCATGGTTTCCTCCGTTTACAAGAATACTGTCAATTTCATTTTGAGTAAGAGGTATTGTAAGTGTAATTTGTCCTGAGCTGTTTTCAGGCAAAGAAAAAGAAGCCTTGTCAGCTTCTCTTATCTCTTTATCCGTATTTTCTTTTAGATTTCCACTACTTCCTTGATTGTCATTTCTTTGAGGGCTGAAATCATCGCTTTGTACTGCGGATGGCTCTCGTCCTCTATCTTCCAAGCCATCATCAGTTTCGGCTTCTCTGCTCTCATAAATTCTATCGCCTGTTTCTGAGTATCCATCAGGTGCTTGGTCAGTTTTTTCTCCTTGTATAGATCCACTAACATCTCGAAGTGGCTCTGCTCCTCGCTGTTGGAAAGATAATCCAGCCTCATCACTGCGTACACTGGATTCGGATATTCCCTCATAAAGTCCGTCTCTTCCTCTAACTGATTCAGTGTATTCTCTTTGATTTTCTCTATTATCTCGTCCGTACTCTTCATTTCGGAAAATTCGCTCGGTTTCACTAATTCTTTCCTGACCATCTCGTCGAAGTACATTTTCTTCTACCTCCTCTAATTCTTCTTTTATTTTATTATATCGTGCTTCTTTACCTCTTAAAACTTCTTTTTGAAGCTCTAAATCTTTGCTTTTTTGAATGGTTGCATAAATGACTGTTCCGCTAATATCCGATACCGTTTCTCCAAGGCTCATAAGAGAAATGCTGTCAAGCATTGCAAAATTTTCCTTTAAAAGCTCTTTATCCATAGGATAGTCTAACTTAAATCTTGAAGCTACTGCGTAGCTTACCGAGTCCCTTACAAATTTAGTAAAGGAAATTCTATCCTCATCAGATATTCTAAGCTCATTCATCAGGCTGTCTATCTTTTCATCACCGTAGAGTCTGCTTAAAGAAAAGATGTTTTCAAGTGTGCTTTCACTTTCCTCATAGCCCTCGCTTTTTATCATTTCCTTTAAGACATCTTGATGGGCTTCTTTATCAAATCGCCAAAGATTTACTTCATTGACATCTCTATTTTTTGAAACAGTCTGACTTATATCAAAAATATAGTCCACCTTTTTGTATGTTCCATAATCCTCTAAAATAGGGGTGCCCTTTTCACCTCGCATGACGGTTCTTCCGAAGCGTTCTCTCCAGTAGTCAAACTTGGCACAAGCTATCGCTTCAGGATTTTTATCATAAATACTAAGCTGGCTTCTAAAATCATACCTCTGATTGTTTCCGACAACTTTTAGAAGTTTCAGATACTCTACTTCACTCTGCAAAACATCTTGTTTTACAAGCTCCAAAATGTTATGAAAATCATTTATTCGCATGTTTACCTCCTTCTTTTTTACAAAATAAAAAAGGTGGTTAGATTTTACTCTAATCACCTCTAAATTCTATGTATTGCAACTTACTTCTATTTAAATTAAGTTTAATATGTTCCTGTTAAATATATAGAATTCTATCAGTTAAATCTTAAATGTACAACCAGTGTTCTGTTCCACCTATCCGCAAAGTACATATATATCTTTGTAACCGGCTTTAATCCATAACAACCCTTTAATGCCTTTTGGAAAAACCCATCTACTTCTAAAAAAATGGTGTTCGTAGACTTTGCAAATTCTTTTGGGCTATCTACACTAAAATGCATTTGTGCATTTGTATTTCCCGTTTTCTTCACATATTTGTTAGCAAGCTTTAACCCTTTAGAATTTGTAGCATCAAAGACCAATTCTCCATTTGGAATTTGAGCTTTCATACTTTTAATCATCTCTATAACTTTGGATTTATTAAAATATTGATAAACACCTGAAGCAGAAATTAGTGTAGGAAGTGTTGTATCTATTTCTTTAATCCAATCAAGTTTGAACATATCCCCTGAAATAAGATTTTCGTTATTGCCATTTCCAAGCACTCTTTTTCTAATTTCGATAACACTCGGCAAATCTACTTGATAAAAGTTGGCAGTTTTATTTCCTATACGATGATAAGCAGTTTCTAAGCCTGCACCTAAAAACACTACATTTCCATCAGGATTATCTTTAAGAAAACTTATTATCTTTTCATCTATTGTCTGTTGTCTACAAACACTCGCCATATAAAAATATTCGTTGCTGTTTTTGTCTATGCTGTCTGTCGGTATATGTGACTCTAAGGATAAAGCCTTTTCATCATAGAAAAATTCAGGGAACTTTTTTGTTGCATATATTCTTCCTACAAGCGGGATATACAGGGTATCTTCTACACCATTTAGTATGCTTTCAACACTCATCCTTTTACTCCTTTCGACATCTTAATTGGCTGCAAATTAAAGCCTCTCCTATAATATTCCTTTTTCATTCCTCATTTGCTTCTACTTTTTCCTCTGCAATTTCAGTGTACTCTTTCAGCTTTTTCTGCAATAAATTTTTATCTATCAGTTTTAAGGTGTATTCCGATACCATTGTTGGTGAAAGACTTCTGCTAAGTGCAAATTCTACAACCTCATCATCTTTTGATGCACAAAGAATAACTCCAACACTTGGATTTTCCGTTTGTTTCTTAACTTCTCTATCCAATGCTTCCAAATAGAGATTCATCTTTCCTATATATTCAGGCTTGAATTCTCCAAGCTTGAGTTCAAATGCAACTAAGCATGACAATCCTCTATGATAAAATAACAGGTCGATGTAATAGTCATGGTTTCCAACCTGTACCCTATACTCATTCCCTATAAAGGAAAAATCTTTTCCAATTTCTAAAACAAAGTTCTTCAAGTTCTCAAGTATTGATTTTTGAAAACCTCTTTCGTTACCACCCTTTGGTGCATCAAGGAACTCTAAAACATATTTATCTAAAAACAAATTATGTGTTTCTTGTTTTGCTTTTTGAATTGCCGGCAACATATTGCCATTTGAAAGCATAAAGCGTTCATAGTAACCGCTATCCATCTGCCTTTCCAACTCACGCTTTGAATATCTTTCTTTTACTGCCAATTCAATATAAAACCTTCTCTCTTCTTGGCTTTTAGAAGCTGACATTATTTTCAAGTGATTAGTCCAACTCAATTGTGTCACCAGTGGTGACACTTTTTCATCATCTTTATATAACTCGTAGAATTGCTTCATTCTGTAAAGTCCTCTACGATTAAATCCCTTCAGCTCAGGATAGTTTGTCGAAAAAAATTCTGCCACATTATCAACAAATCCGGAGCCATAAGATGCTTCCTCAGTTTTTTTACTAATGTATTTACCTACCTCTTGATACATTAAGATCAGTTCTTCATTAACTTTTCTATATGCACGATCTTTTGCATTTTCTACAATCGTAACAATCTCTTCAAACGGATTGCTGTTTTTTTCTGCGTTTATATTTTGCAAAGAAGTCTTTTCTTTATCCATAAGTTCCTCCTATAGATATCTGACATTTATAATTTATTTCCTACTTTGTATATTATCCTCAATGAAAGTCTTTGAATTAACAATTTGTATTCTCCCCTCATCTACAATAAAAGTTACATAGTCCCCATTTTCTAAATTCAAAAGATCTCGTATCCTCTTTGGAATGGTACCTTGCCCCTTGGACATAACTTTTGCAGTATCCATAAATATATCTTTCATGCTTAATTCCTTTCGCCCTACTTTTCCTACAAGAAATTATAGCATTTTTAGAGGATTTTTTCTACTCTGAAATTAGTGCTGTCTTACTTGTGATATGTCAAAACAGCCTCTTTTATCTCATTTTCAATCGCATCTAAAAATTCTTTCTTAGACGATTTGCCTTGAGCAATATCCGATAATTCCATTTCCCACTTTGCTGTCGTTTCTGCCGATTTAAAGGTATCTGCTACAATCGTTACAAGACTGATTCCTTTATGTGTTGCTACAAGATTTTTCTTATCTCTTTTTACAAAGCCTTTAAAGATTAGATTTTCAATAATCCCCGCTCTTGTTGCAGGTGTTCCAAGTCCTTTTCTTTCTACTTCAATATTTTTATCAAGTGCATCATTTCCTGCAAGCTCCATAGCCTTTAGGAGAAGATCTTCTGTAAAATGTTTAGCCGGTGATGTGTATTTTTCTTTTATCTCTTTATCTTTAATATCAAGACTATCACCAATCTTTACATCAGGAAGCACTGTATCTTCATTTTTCTTTTTTGCATATTCGTTTAGGTATTTGGTAAAGCCCTCATCTACAATCACCTTGCCGCTACTTGTAAATTCAAATCCGTCAAATTCAGCCACAATCTTTGTTGTATTCTCAATTAAAGGATAGCCTACACTTGCATGTAGCTTATTTAAGACCAGTTCATATACCTTCAATTCACTTTCAGGAAGAGAAGCTAAGTCCTCATTCATACTGCTTGCTGTAGGTATAATCGCATGATGGTCTGTAACCTTTTTAGAATTAAATACCGTCTTAATACGCCCTGTATCAAAATCATACTTTCCAATAATGTTGTTGATTGTACCTGTAATCATATCTTCCGTTAAGCATCTACTGTCTGTTCGAGGATAGGTAATTAGTTTTTTCTCGTATAAACTTTGTGCATAATCTAAGGTCTGCTTTGCACTATACCCGAAATATTTATTGCACTCTCTTTGAAGCGTTGTAAGGTCAAATGGCAGCTCAGGTTTTGTTATCTTTTCCTTTTGAATGACATCAGTAATTTCAATGGTGTTTCCTACCAAATTAAGTAATTGCTCCGCAACTATCTTATCGTAAATTCTATCGGTAGAAAGAGAAAAACCGTCTAAATTAAGCTCTACTGTAAAATATTTTTCTTTCTTGAAATTTGCTATCTCATCATCTCTTTTTACAATCATGGCAAGAGTCGGTGTTTGGACTCTGCCCACACTGTAATTTTGCTTGTAAAGACAAGAATACAGTCTGCTTAAATTAATTCCTACAAGCCAATCTGCAATCGCCCTTGCTTGTGCAGATTCAAAGAGATTATCGTAACAACTTCCATCTTTCAGGTTATCAAAGCCATCTTTAATTGCACTATCTTCCATGGAGGAAATCCAAAGGCGGTTCATCTTCTTTTTACAATTTGCCTGATTATATACAAGCCTGAAGATTGCTTCTCCTTCACGCCCTGCATCACAACCATTTATCACGATGTCTATGTCCTTATCGTTCATCAGCTTTTTAAGAATCGTAAATTGTTTCTTTGTGGACTTTGCAATCTCATACTTATATTCTCTTGGGATAATCGGTAAATCCGCCATATTCCACTTTGCGTACTTTTCATCATAGCTATCAGGATTTGCCATCTGAATTAAGTGTCCAACACACCAGCTTACCTTATATCCGTTTCCCTCATAGTATCCATCTTTCTTTTTTGTTGCTCCAATTACTTTTGCAATGGAGATTGCAACACTTGGTTTTTCAGCAATTACAAGTTTCATATATATTCGTCCTCCTGTTTTTCAATACAAGAGGGCGAAAGATTTTACTCTCTCGCCCTGTGTTTTGCACCAAATGTTGTATAGTTTTGGGTGCAAATTTACTCTACCTCATTATCTTCTGTTTCTGATTCATCAACTTCATTTTCGGTTTCTTCTGCTTCTGAAAAGAAATCATCATCTTCCTCCTCAAAGCCTTCAAGCTCCTTATCTTCTTTTTTCTTAATGACCTTAAAATAATATCCCGCACCTAATGCTCCCAATACTACAAGAATGAGAATCAAGTAAGTTCCTGTATTGCTGCTTTCTTCTTTTTTAACTGGTTTAGGTTCTTCTTTTTGTGGTTCTTCTTTAACGATCTCTTTCTCCGGAGCTTTCTTTTCTACCATATTTAAAAGATCATCCTCAGATACTTCAGTTAGAAGCATGACATTCTCGCTATCCTCGTCATGGTTAATGATTAGATGAAAAGTCTTACCGTTTTTAGTAGTAAAGGTAACAAACTGTCTTGCGTCCGCTGAATATTTATCCGTTTCTTTATTGTCTTTGCTGTCATTATGATGAATTGGATAATCATTGTTTACATTATCCTTATTTTCCGTAACTGTTCCTCTTGCCTTTGATGGGGCTGAAGCAACTCCTTTATTGGTATTTACATTCTTGCTTGAACCATCCAGAGAAGAATCCTGACTACCGTTATTGTCAGGCTGCTTCGGTGTCAGCTTGTTTGGATAACGAACTTGCCTTTCTTTCTCCTTTGCTTCATTGCTATTTGTATCTTTTGTATTTGTCCCTTTACTTTCCTGCGTGGCAGAACCTTTACCACTGCTATTTATAGATGTTTGTGGTGATACATTTCCTGTTCCTTGTTTAATTCCGGAGATAGGGCTAGTCGGTGTTACAGTAGGATTATGCGTAACAGGAGCTTTACTGACCTCATTAGCCTTTTTCTCAAGTTCCTTAATCTTATCAGTTAGCTTCTCTATCTCCTTTTTCATATCTGCTGATAAATCCTTATCGTCTTTGCCCTTTTCAAGTTTTTCCTTCAGCTTATCTATCTTTTCCTCAAGGTCTTTGATTTTGTCCTTTTGCTTATCACTTAGTTTTTCCTTATCCTTAATCTCCTGATTTAGCTTATCAAGTTTTTCTTTAAGTTCTTTAGACTCCTTTTCCATTTTAGAAATATCATCTTTACTAAGCTCTGTTTGAGTCCCCTTATTTTCTGTCTTTGAAGAATTTGATTGAGAGCCTTGCTCAGATTTTGAGCTTTCATTTTCTGTTTGCGTTTCCTTATCCTTAACATCAATTTTTTCTACTTTACGGATAATTTCATCTTTCCCATCAGCCTTAACTTCATAAAATAGAAAATCATCTATAAATTTCATATCATCAGGCAGCATTGGAAGATCTCCACTGTCAAGAAGCTGTCCTTTCTCTGCCTTTATCTTTTCTTCCTTAAAGACTTTTTCATCTTCAAAAATATACTTAACATTAACTTCTACTTCCGTTTGAGCAACAACTTCTATCGGATTTACAAGTGTCGGAAGCAAACTTCCCTGTGCAAATACAATCTTACTACCTGCAAATAAAGAGATTACTACTCCCACAATCAAAAGCATTGCTCCAAGAGCTACTCCCAAAGCCTTTTTATTCTTCATTTTTTTCATTTCCCTTCTCCTTTTTCATTTCTGCTTTTTCTCTGTTTACTTTTGCCATTAAATCACTGATTGTGATGTTGTTCTTTCTGCAAATGGCAATAATTTCTTCGTTTTCAAGTTCTTCTTCACGAATGAACAAAGGCTCCAATTCTTCATCAATCAGAGCCTTTTTATCTTTTAATTTCTTTATTCTGTTTTTTACTGCTGTCAGTTCTTTTTTCAAATTGCATCCTCCTTATCTGTTTACATTTGGCGGAAAGCCATAACCTACGGGATGGTGCTTACAGAAAGTTGCTATCCAATCATCCAAGGTGGTTACCCTGATTCGTCCGATATTATCTATCACCTTGCCATCACCTATATAAATTCCTACATGACCATAGGTAAGTCCGGCTGTACTTCCGCTACTACTGCTTTCAACTGCAACAAGCATTCCTACTTTGAGTTTTGATTTATCTGATGTAAAGGTATAATTTCGGTACATATCACAGGCATTTCCTCCGATATACCCAAGTCCTGCATTTTGATAGACTTGCGATACCCACATAGCACACCAGCCTGCACCCGGAGATGGAGTAATATAAGCAGCTTTTACAATCTTCTTTTGAACTTCCGTAGAAGCCTCATACTCTTTTCCGCCTCCGATACCACCATTGGAAGCAATAAGATCGCTATTGCCAAAGGCTTCTCCCATATTACCTCGAGCAAGGAATAAGGCTTCATAGTGTTTCAGATTGTCAGGATAGTTTGCAAAGACTTCCCTTATGATACTGTCCATTTCCCTTTTATGAAGGGTTACAATCAGTTTCTTGTACTCGTAAGGTTCTTCATGGCTTTCTGTATATTCGTTCCCATCTTCATCGGTATAGGTTTCTGTAACTGTCCTGTATCTGATTTCAATTTCTTCCTTATACTCAAGGTCATACATGGACTTAAAAAGCTCATTTAATACAGAACTTACTTCTGATACATTCTTTACTTCTCCGCACCTTGATGTAATGTAGGATAAAAGTTCATGAACATTATGACCGATGTACTCTGTGTTATTTAGGATGTACTCGTCATATCCGGGATAATTTTCTTTGACATTATCAACCTCACTTTGCAGCTCCTTTTCCATCCCAGAAAAATTCTCATTGATTTCACTTAATATATTAGGCTTTGATAAATAACTTGTTGTAAGAACTGTACTTGTAGAGTTCATAAAGCCTGTCATTCCTGTCCCTGCAAAGTTAATAAAGAAAGTTCCCAAAATAATAAGACCTATGAAAATAATCATAAGTCCCTTCGCTTTTCTTAATATAACTTCCTTTGAACTTTTAAGACTGCCGATAAGCCCTTCCTTAATGCGATCTCTAAGCCTTGACTTATTCTGCCTTTTAATGGAATCTTTCATCTGCTTTCGCTTTTGAAATCGCTTAAAGTTATTTGCTTTTTGATACTCCTTTGTCTTTTTCAGTTCCTCTTTGGCATCTCGAAACTCTAATTTAGATTTTCGCTTTCTGATTTTATAGTCCTTATTTGTAAGGTCATATCCTTTCTTTGTTCTTTTCTTATCCGAGTAGTTCTTAATGCCATGAATGAGCTTTGAGCTTGTATCGGCTGTCTTTTCTCCTGCCTCTACACCTTGATTTTCATCGCTTCCATGAGATAAGTAATCTCTTACGGTTTCACTTCCTTTTGCCAAGCCTGATAAAGCAGATACTTTAGAAGCCTTATTCTTAAAAATTGTTTCCTGTTCTTTAGAAAGCCTATTTTTCTTTTCTCTATCAAGGATAGCTTCTTTTCCGCTTTTTTTATTGTCTACCTTTTCCTCTTTGGCTTCATTGTCCTTTTTTCTGGTATAGAGCTTATCGGAATAATTTTTTCTCTTGTAATTTTTCTTTTGAACCTTTTGGTTTTTTGATAAATCTTTTGTATCTTCTGCTTTATGATGAAAATTATCCTCGACATCATAGGTTGACTCAAAATAGTCGCTATCCCTAAAGTCATTGTCATATCTGTCTATGATTCCGTCATTATCAAGGTCTTTTCCTAAAGGATCATAGGTTGTTCCATCCTTAACTTCAATACCATAATAAGCTTTTCCGATTTCTTCCTGACTTACACTTCCTGTTTCAGAACTTCTATACCTTTCATTTTTTTTAGAATTTCCTCCAACTGGTTCACTGTCAGAGGACATTTTGCTTGTTTTCTCATGTACCTTATCTTGAAATCGGTCTTTATCATGGACAATTTTTCCTCTGTAATCATCATTATGCTTTAGTTTACTTTCTTCAGGCTCTATGTTGCTATTACTTTGCAGCCTTTCCTTTTCAATCCTTGCCCTTTGCCTTTCCTTAAAGTCCTTTTTCAGTTTCTTTCCCATAAGCCTACCTCACTTCTTCAGGCTTGGTTGTCATCTTCTGATAAAGAATAGTATCTTTCGGAAACTTATCAAGGAAAGGAACAATTGTATTTCCAAAAAACAAAAGTCCTTCTCCTGCATTGGAATTGGTTACATATTTTAGCTGTGGCTGTGATATTTTAAGTTTCCTTGCTAAAATTTCTCTATCGCCTGAAGCCTGATTGAGCATTAAAACAAAGTCTGTATTGTCAAAGATATTTTCTATCTCCTTACTCATCAGTAGGTCTTTGACATTCTGTGTAATGCCTGTCGGGATTCCTCCCCACTTACGAAATCTTTTCCAAATCTCTACGGAATAGGAAGCTGTCTGCTCATCTTTTAAAAGCAAGTGAAACTCGTCAATATAGTACCTTGTAGCCTTATTTCCTCTGTTTTGCGATACCTTGTTCCACACCTGATCCTGAATAACAAGCATTCCGATTTTTTTAAGCTGACTTCCAAGCTCCTTAATATCAAAACAAAGTAGCTGCTTATTTAAGTCCACATTGGACTGGTGGTTAAATACATTAAGAGAGCCTGTTACATAAATCTCCATTTCCGTTGCCAGTTTTTTGCCGACTTTTTCTTCCTGATTTTTTAGCATATCGTACAGATTTTGAAGAATAGGCATATTACAAGGCTCCGGATTTTCGAAATACTTTTCATAAATCTTAGGAAGGCATCTGTCTATAACCGACTTTTCTTCTGCTGTAAGACCGCTACCACCTACAACAAGCTCAAGCATAGACATAATAAAGTTCGCTTTATCTTTCAGCGGTGCGTCCCCATCGCCATAGTTCATATTGATGTCAAGGGGATTGAGATAGTCTTTTGATTTACTACTGACCTTTATGACTTCTCCCTTAAACTGACGCACAAGGTTCCCGTACTCGCCTTCCGGATCGCAAATAATCACATCATCATCGGTTGTAAGAATGGCATTTGCCATTTCTCTTTTTGCACTAAAGGATTTACCACTTCCCGGAGTTCCGAGGATTAGACCGTTGGGATTTTTCAGTTTCTTTCTATCTGCCATAATCAAGTTATGACTTAGGGCATTTAATCCGTAGTACAAGCTATTACTTGAATTGATAAAAAGCTCCTCTGTGGTAAAAGGCATAAAAACCGCTGTAGAGGATGAGGTTAGTCCTCTGTCAATTTCAATCTTATTTACCCCAAGAGGAAGTACACTGATTAAGCCCTGCTCCTGTGAGTGGTCAAGTCTTTTTAGCTTGCAATTATGTTTATTGGCAATGGAACTGATTTGAGAAATGGTATTGTCCAGCTTTTGAATTGTCCTTGCAAAGTTCATAAAGATAATGGTTACAACAAACATTCTTTCATCTCTTGTCTGCAAGTCTTTTAAAAGGCTCTTTACATCTTCTCCATAGGTAATTAAATCACTTGGAAGAATATCCATATCATAACCACTTCTTACAGCCTTTTTGTTTTCCTCAATCTTCATCTTGTCAATATCGGTATTTTTTCTTTTTACCATCTTGATGGCTTCTGACTGCTCAATCGCCTTGATGTGAAAAGAGATATTGATGTTATCGTCAATATCCAAAAACTCGGCAAGCATACGATCTGAAAGCTCACTTGCAAGAATTTGAAAATGGCTTGCTGCTCCGATAAACTTTCCAAACTTAAAATACCTTGATGGTGTAAAGTTAAATTCATCAGGAGCGATATATGTCTTTGTACTTTCCTTTTTCTTCAAGTCCTTATATGAAAATTCAAAGGTCTTATTGGGATTTAAAACATCATGAAGTATCTTTAGCCTTTCCTCTCCGTTAAGGCTTTCTGCTCTTACTCCCATACTTTTAAGACTCGATAATATATCTATCTCCAGTCTTTCCAATTTTGAAGTAGCCTGCTCCAAATTGTCGGCTTCAACCGTAAAGATTACATACTTTGATTTTTTCAGTCCGTTATTTCCTTTTACAATCTGACTTTTCAGCATTTCTCGAAACTCAAGGCGTATATCGTCAAACCCGTCCTTTTTATCAGGCATTTGAATTGCCGTCTTCATTTCTTCATTTCTGCCAAGCTGATTGATATATGAAAACTCTATGCTGATACTTGGATCAAATGAATTGATAAAGTTTGCAAACTGATTAAAAATCAAATCCCTATCTTCTTCTAATGCAAGCTGATAGTTTATGTCCTCAAAGGCGATACTCTTATTAAAATGCTTCTCATCAATCTGGCATATCCCGCTTTTTAAAAGTCTAAGATATGGAATGGTATCTTCGACGGTGTATCTTTTCGGCTCTTTTCTAAAGACAAGATCAAGTAGTCCGCCCTTATCTTTTTTAGACTTTCTCTTATTTTGCTTTAAGTCCTGTTTTTGACTTCTTAAATTCTTTTTGTTTTGCTCTAACTTTAGTTGCTGAATCTTTCTTTTGTCTTTCAAGGTAAACCTCCTTTCTCACTCTTTTCTGTGGCTGATAAAACTTATGAAAGTAAATATACTTAAAATATTTCTCAAAGCTAAGTCCGTCCTTTTCAAAAAGAGTGATGAAAAATATAGGGAGAGTGGACACAATGAGAAAGATGACTGCTATATCATTTGGAACGACCTTTCGCATAAATAAATAGATTGGTATTCCAATAAGTCCTGCAATCGTAAAACCGATAAGCTGTCTTTTCGTCAGGTTAAATGCTACCTTTGTTTTTACCTTCTTTAAGTCTTTTGGGATAGGTACATATGCCATAATTTACCTCCCATCTTCTTTTACCTTTGAAAGTTCTTCTATATGCTCATATACGGAGCCGATTTCTTCCTGAATACTTGTAATCTGTTCATCTGTACTTCTGTTATATCTTTCCTGCATTAAGCAAAAATCATTATGGCAGCGACCGATGTCTTTTATTCTTTCTTCCAAGTCCTCTACCTTACTGTGAAGCCTGATTCTATCCATCACCGCCATAATACCGGCTCCGATTATTACTATAAATACTGTTTTTCTTTTGTTCATATTAACTTTCCTTTCTTTTAGTGTGCATTTAATATGCTTTTGGCCAGTGTTCCGCTCTTTAACATCATTAGCCCCAGCAAAACCGCATATCCAAGTATCGTAAAGGTACTTGTGTGTATATCTGTTATCTGTATTGTCTTAACTAATACTGTGTATATTCCAAGACAAACCATTAAAAAGAGTCCTTGTAATCCTATGGCAAATAAGCCTTTGATATAGTTTGTTCCAATCTGCCCCCACTCTTTATTTCCCATTGTGGCAAATGGAATAGCTGAAACGGATGAGTAAACATAAATCTCAAACATTCTTCCGTAAACCACAAGCATAATCACAATAGAAATTCCCTGTATAGCTATCTTTATGAGCGAGGTTTCAAAGAGTATCATGACAAGCTCTCCAAGACCTTTATCTTTTAAGCCATCTACCATTTTTACTATCTGATCTCCTGAGATAACGGCAGAGGTATTGATGACCCCTGCCGCTTTATTTACCATGTGCTGTGCCACATCAAAGACTGCCATAGAAAACTCAAAAGCATGAGACACTAACCATACGGCAATCCACATCTTTATGATGTATTTGAAAAATTCAAAGGTATCCGTATCGTGCATATTGTTCTTTTGCATAACTATATTGATAAGCTCGATACAAAGGACTGCCGTTATGATTAGCCCCGCTATGGGGATGACAACGGAATCGTTAATGCTTTTTATAAAGCTGAAAACCTGTCCGTTCCACCCCATCGGTGTCTTTCCTACATCTGTTGCAATGGCACCAACTTTATCGTTGATGTCAAGAAACATAGACTCTAAGTTTGCTTGGATACCGCCCAGTAGAATGTCTTTGAAAAACTCCTCTATCTTGTCGAATATCCCAAACATTTACCTTCTCCTTTTCTTCTTACTTGAGTACATTTGCAAGAAGTGGAATCAGCTTTAATCCAATAAGGACGATACCTCCTCCTGCCATTAACTGCTTAATGCCCTGAGACTTTGCACCCGGATTATCATTACCATAACCTTCCATCAGGTTAATAACGCCCCATGCTCCAAGTCCTGCACCTACTGCCATAACTAAAATCTTTAATACATTTACTGCCTGTGTAAAAAATTCCATTGTTTATTCCTCCTCGTTTTTTCTTTCGTTTCAATCTTGTTATATGACTTCACAACAAAGTTTTTGTAAGTCTTTCCGTCTTTTTCACGCTTCTTAAAGTAACCGAAAATATGGATTAAATCGCCTTTTTCAAAGGCTTTTACTTTCTCCGCTTTTTCTCCATAGGCTGCACAGTTGATATACTCCTTACCTTTCCCATACTTTTTTACAAGCGTGAAGTTTGCAACCTCAACAGTTTCTCCCTCTTTGTCAAAACTTGAAAAAGTTGGTTCCGCCACTAAGTTGGCATTGATGTTAATCATTTCTTGCTTCATTAAAAATTTCTCCTTTTCTTTTCAATAAAAAAGCGACCGGAGTTTTTTCTTTTCCAATCGCTAATGTTAATACTATTTACTTTTTTCTTAGTGGGATTTCGTATTCTTATCATCTTACCTCCTGACTTTGAGTAATAAAAAAAGCGGCAAATCTATGTTCTTTAGACTTACTGCACTCTTGTAATAACTGTTTCTCTATTTAATTTTGCTTTCCCTTTTCGCTTCATATAGCTTTCTATATCAAACAAATTTTTCTTATCATAATCCTCAAGCAGCTTATAGTTTTTATGCTTTGTAATATCGAATTTATCCGACAGAAAAGGTCTTACCCCTCTAAGCTGAAAGATACACTTGCCACCATCCATTACGGTTATCTCATCTTGACTCATAAGCTCCTTACCTGTCTTTTGGTAATTAAGTCCAAAACTCTTTTGATTACTCCTTGTTTCCGATGTGTTGTAAAGGTCTATGGTTTCTTTTCCCAGTGTTTCGGAAAGTTCCTTTAATGTAGTTTTTTCCTTTCCGCCAAGAAACAAGGTACTATCACAATTCCCCACGATTGTGTCAGCATTATCTTTGTAGATTGCCTTTAGTTGAGATTGTGCTTGAAGAATTATGCTTGCTGATATTTCTCTGGAACGGATTGTCGCTATTAGTTTTTCAAATTTTGGAATTAAGCCGATATTCGCAAATTCATCAAGTAAACACCTAACATGAATTGGAAGTCTACCACCATATACATCATCTGCCTTATCGCAAAGAAGGTTAAATAGCTGCGAGTACATAATTGACACTACAAAGTTAAAAGTATCATCCGTATCAGAGATGATTACAAAGAGTGCTGTCTTTCTATCTCCAAGAGTATCAATCTCAAGTTCATCTTCTTTCATCAAGTCTCGCAGCTCTTGAATATCGAATGGAGCAAGCCTTGCACCGCAGCTTATAAGGATAGATTTTGCTGTTTTTCCTGCAGCCAATTTGTACTTTTTATATTGCTTAACCGCAAAGTGTGCAGGTTCTTTCTTTTCAAGTGCTTCAAAGAGTCTATCTATCGGATTCATGTAGGCTTCATCATCTTCTCGAACTTCTGAAGCATCTATCATATCAAGAAGCGTTGCAAAGTTCTTTTCTTCTCTTGGAGCTTCATAGAAGATGTAGCCTATAAGTGCTGTGTAATATAGTTTTTCAGCTTTCACCCAAAAATCTTCTCCTGCCTTTTCACCTTCTCCCTTGGTATTTGCAATGATTGTCTGTACTAATTTCAGTATGTCTTTTTCACTTCTAAGATAAGCAAACGGATTGTACTTCATGCTTTTTTTGAAGTTGATGGTATTTAAGATTTTTATCTCATATCCATTATCTTCAAGCATCTTACCACACTCAAGGACTATCGTTCCTTTTGGATCTGTTACACAATAGCTACTGTGCATTTGCATTAGATTCGGTTTCACATAAAATCTTGTCTTACCGGAACCCGAACCACCTATAACCAAAACATTTTTATTTCGAGCATACTTCGGATTTGATGGTCTCCCATTCATTGTCAATCGTTCAGTCTGAGTGAGTAGAATGTTGTTTTGAAACTTTTCGTCCATATATGGCTCTATATCTTTTTTATTCCCCCAGCGAGCCGAACCATACTCTTTCCCCTGTCTAAACTTTTTCGCATTTTTGCCTTTGGTATAGACGATAATTTTGATTAAAGCTGCTATCCCTACGCCCATTAAAATATCAGTTGGATGAATACTCGGAATAAAGCTCATGGTATTAAGCTCTAATATTCCTTGAAAGATTTTGTCTATCATATCTCCACCAGTATATGCTCTTACATGGTGAGAAAAGATATTCCCAACATAGAAAAATGCAAGATAGGGAATGTTCTGCTTTAGAAACTTTGTCTTATCTTGCACCTTAAATAAGCCTTTTATGTCCTTTAGTATCTTGTCTATCATAGGCTTTGCTCCTTTTGTTTATTCTTGACTTTGTCTTTAGAAACAGAATTCTTTGCCATCTCCTTGAACTTCTCAATATTCTTGTGGATAGATTCTTTCCTTTCCGTTTTCTTTTCCGATTCTGAGAGGGCGTGTTTAAAGGCTTTGTCCATAACTTTCATATCTTTTGCCTGAAAGAATACGGAGTGTTTTCCACTTTCTTTATCTTTCATCACTGAGAACTTAACACCATATCTGTTCAGTTCTTTTTTCAGTTCCTTAAGCTCCGTCTCCTCAACCGGAATTTCTTCAAGCTGTCCTTTTTTCACCATATCTTTTAGCTTTACTTCATTTCCGCTTGTATTAATGAGCTTTTCAAGTCCTCCGATTTTTTCAGCCTCTTTCATCAATTTCTTCAGCAAATTAAGAAGCAGTTTTCCCGTTACTTTAGCAGCTTTCACTTCCATGTTCAGCGTTTTTCTTGCTATCTCTTCATTTATCAAGTTCTTTCACCTCCATTCAGCAGTCTGTTTTTATTTCGATTCAATTTGTCTTTTTGAATAACCTTTCTAAAATCCTCCCCGATTACCATAACAGGAATACACATCTCGATAATTCTTGAGTAAATTCTTTGGTATTCTACACTCTCCGTACAGTTTTCAATTTGGCTGTATGAAAGATTTGTAGTAAAGATTGTCGGTTTATGTTTTAAATACCTGTTATTGACGATGTTATATACCTGCTCTTTTGCATAGCTTGTATCTCTTTCAATTCCTAAATCATCTAAGATGAGAACTGAAGTATTTACAAGGGATTCGATATATGCGTTTTTATCAAGGTCAAATCCGCCTTTTTGAAGTTCGTTGATTATCTGTGAAAAGTTTCTAATCTTAACGCTTATCTGATACTGTTCAATCAGTGCATTGGCAATTGAGCAGGCAAGATAGGTCTTGCCGCTACCCACCGAACCATAGAACAGGAGTCCGATATTTTCTTTTCTCATAAGCTCATAGTCTTTTACAAAATTCTTTGCGATGATAAGACTTTGATTTTCTTTTCCCTGATAGTTTTCAAAGGTATATGCCCACTGAATAATGGATGTGAAGCAATTATTTTTTAATCTCTCGATTTCAAGCTGCTCTTGTCTTTCTTTTTCTTTTGCTTCTCTATCTCTATCACATTTACAAGCAGTCTTAAATTTCATCTGCTTTCCGAAAAACTCTACTGCTTTTCCATCTTTTCTTTCATGACACACTTTGCAATAAGCGTGTCCATCTTTGATATACTCTTTTTCAAGATCGTAATAATACTCTACATCTCCTATCATCACTTTTTCTAATTCCTTAATCATAGATGTACTCCTTTGTTATATTCCTCCCATGTAGGGATATTGGATGTTTTCTTACTTCCCTGATCTTTATAAAACCAAGAAAGGATTGTTGCTTTATGGTCTTTATATGTCTTTCCGGTACTTTGAAGATAGGTTGATAATCTCTCAATGTAGTTATCAAGCTCTCCTGCCATTTTAATTTGTAATTCGCCTATATCTTCATCCTTTAAAAAGACATTTTGAAATGTTCCAAGTCCGTTTTCACCAAAACTATATTCTCTCTTACTATACTTACTCTTATTATTCTCTATATAGTTAGAGTCAACATTTTGAACTTCCTGAAGTTCATTTTCTTTACTTCTGAGGTTAAAATCTTTTACTTCTGAAGTTAAGTTTTTTGACTTCTGAAAGTCATTTTCTTTTACCGCTAATATGCTCATAAAGTCCTTAACATATATGACATTCGGCTTACCAAGTCCAAGCCTTACTCTTTCAATTAGTCCTATCCCTTTTTTACTGTCTAACTCGTCTAATGTTTTTATGGCAGTAGGCTTTGAGATATTTCTTCTTTTCATAATTTCCTCGACAGTGAAATAGATAAATACTCTGCCTTCCTTGTCTATCCAGTTATTCTTAAATGACATTCCTGTTCGTTTCAAAAGCATGGAATAAAGGATAATTGCTTCAGCAGACAGTCCTTTAAATTCTTCTCCATCTACCAATATTTCAGGCACTTTTAGAAAGTTAAATCGCTCTGCTTCACGATTATAGAAATAGTCAAAGTCCATACAGGATCACCTCCCTCCTTAAAAATTTGTAAAGAAAAAGACGATAGTTTTTTCTCTATCGCCTTTGCTAAACATTTTTATGAAATTTTTTATTTTACAAAACTGGAATTTGTATGAATGATGTGAATACTGTACCATCCCTAGTTTAAAGCATAATATAAAGTATCTATATAAGAAGAATTCTTGCCCTACTTGTTTTTTACATCATGCTTCTAATTAATCTAAAAATGTAGTTTTCATATATTTTAGGAAATCATTTGATTTTCGAAGAACCTCTTCGAATACATCTATTTTACTTTTTTCTAATAAGCCAAATGTATTTGAAATCTTACTATATTCCTTACCTTTTCTGTGTCCAGATCCAGTAGATCTTAATTTCTGTAAATCCCTTAAAAACTTAATATGATTTTCATATCCAACAGCCTCGTTTGATTTTATCCATTTTTCAAGTTTACTTATTCCTTTAATATCAGTTTGAACATCTCCAGGAATGATTAATTGCTTTTCATTAAGTGAATCAATCAAAACTTTAACTAACGACAAAACTAATTGATCGAATTCTGGCTGACTCTCCCCAAGCGGGATTCTAATTTGAGTTAGATTATATTGATCTTCCGCAGATAATGGCAGATATAAATCCCAGCCATATTTTTCGTTCCATTGCTTTATTAAAGAACCATAAAGATCTTGAAATTTATGATCTTCCATATTTGACTCCGTAAATATATTACAGAAATCCCT
>OLSH01000035.1_pt1 | contig 147385 bp, 106 predicted proteins | sample 1643221 | NCBI WGS metagenome assembly OLSH01 (sample SAMEA3136681, study PRJEB25190) | human gut metagenome | biome: human gut; feature: human-associated habitat; material: faeces | place: Austria | collected 2013 | reverse complement strand
TTAGGGCACTGAAAAGTGCCCTTACAAAGGGGTATGCCCTAAATTGAGTGCTTACAGTTTTTTTATAAGGCATCTGACAAGATGCCTTATAAAAAGGAAATGTTTTACGGTATTATTTTATAATTCCCTATATTCTCTTGCCGCATCAAAACAAGGACAGTTTTTCATCGGGTTGAGGTCGTGATGACCTACTATCAATGCCCGTGGAAATACCCGTTTCAGTTCGCGCAGTAAAGCTACTAGCGAGGCTTTCTGATGTAAGGTGCGTGTATCAGCCGGCTGTCCGGAAGCGGTAAGTCCGCCTTCGTAGCAGATACCTAAGGAATGGCGGTTGTGGTTCCGGCAATGTGCTCCAATGCATTCGTAAGGTCGTCCACGGTGAATCTCACCGTCGCGTGTCACATAGAAGTGATAGCCAATGTCACTGAAGCCGCGGTGGCGGATGTGATCCTGCCGACAGTCGTCAAAACTCAGGCGCACGCCCTGAGGCGTGGCTGAGCAGTGAATGATAATGAGCGTGATGGTTCTCATCAGTGCATGCAGGAGGTTATACCGAATACACCGGCCAAGGCAGTGACCACCGTGACGATAACTTTGAGGACAATGCCCCATACTGATTTTGATTTCTTTTCCATAAACCTATTAAATTTAAAAGATAAAAATTGAAATATTGGTTGATGTTTAAGTATTTGCGCAGCCTTTCATGGTTAATTTTTTCATTATTAATTTCTGAAGGCTACGCTTTTAAATTCTATCCCAGCGGGTTTTCATCCAGTCCTCCGCCACCGGTGTTACCACCGTCATCCGGTTTACTGCCGGAATTTCCACCGGAAGAGGGCGTTTTTGAAAAGTCCACTGTCGTCTGTCCTGCCTTTTGAGCTTTGAGCAACAGACGTGTGGCAGCACGGGTAGGTACGGGTGAAAACTCAAGACCGGAGAATATGGTTTTCAAATCTTCGCCCGGAATGAACTGGATATTAACTCCGGTGATGTTGGTAGCCGTAAATTTTTCCGCGGTTTCTGCACCCCGGCTGGTAATTTGAAGACGAAATTTTCCTAGATCTCCGAAGTCTACTTGTTCGCCTGCACGCAGGCCGTCAATCATGTTTTCTACGGTAGCGATGATAACTGCGGTGACATCGGCACGACTGGCGGTGGTCTGCGCGGCTACACGGCGGCTCAGTTCTTTCAGGGACAGTTCCCCTGTGATTTGTGACTTGGCATACGCCTTTGCGCTCTCATCCTGGTTTTGCGGGTTCTTGAGCATTGCGATACTGTAATTCAATCCCATGATTAATAAATTAAATAGTTAATAATTAAATAATTAAGTTCTTACGGAAAAGCTCGGATCGGCTCAATGAGACGCTGCCTTCTCCGTGATGAACAATACAAAGATACAATCTCCCGAACCTATGAAAATGAGTGACATTGATACCTGATAAATTTGTTACGGAATGGGTGATATCCGATGACTTTTTTGTACCTTTATAGCATAAACAGTACTCTAAAAGTAATCGTAAGATGAAGACAATCGCATGTAATCATGATACGGATGTGCCCGTAGAAGAATGGCCTGTCCGTCCTTATTCCAAAAGTGAGTTAGCGCGTGCATACGCGCCTGAAATCGGGGAGCGTTCGGCTCTTAACCGCCTTTCGCGCTGGTTGCGCGGAAACGTGCTTCTGTATCAGGCTTTGCTGGATACGGGCTACCGTTCTGCTCAACAGATTTTTACCAGCAAGCAGGTAGAACTGATTTTTGAGTATATAGGGAGACCTTAAGGCTTGAGAGGGAAGATTTGAAAGTGGCACTTGTGAAGTTTGACACTTGCGGCTGCGAAGCCTGACGCTTGCGGCTGTGTAAGCATACACTTGCACAAGCATAGCCCGACGCAGCCGCAAGTGTTATTCCCTTCAACTTTCGATGAGACTGATCCAAGGTGAATGATCCCTACTCATGACTTTGCCTTGTGCTTCCGCTATTACTTGCTCTTCGGACTCCCGTTCGTCGTAACGTCCGCAGGCTTGTCGGACATATAGGACGCTTCCTGTCTGGCACAGGTCCTGGTCGCGCACCTTCAGCATGTCGAGTCGGGTATAGTTGCTGTCCTGTCGGTTGATGCGGGATATGGAAAATATGAAATCGGCCAGATTGGCCCAGTTGGCACTGCCTGCGATGGTATACATGTCAATCTCTTCCAGCTCGTTCTTCCCGTTGAGTTTGGTGAGTTTGCGCGGATGGGCTACGATGATGACCCATATATTGTTGGTTCTGCCCCATGCCTGCATCTGCGTCAGCATGGCTTTTATGGCTTGGGTTTCGGTGTTGTACCGGTTGGTTTCCACCTCCATGAAGAGGTATGGATCGATAATGAGATATTTCAGTGGAAGGGTGCGCCGCACCATGTCCGCTCTCGCGATGATATTGTTGGGAGTGGGGGATACTTCATGCAAGTCGAGGTGCACCATGTGGCTATCCAGGAAACTGACAATAGGTTTCAACTGTTCTTGGGTATAATTTACAGTGTTCACTTTTCCCAGCATGAGCTGCACGAGATGGGCGATATGCTTGTCTTTGTCGGGCACTTCGAAAGAGAGGTAACATACATAGCGTCCGGTCTTGGCCATGAGCCGGCACGTGAGGTCGTTCAGAAAATCGGTCTTTCCGCTGTTGGGTACTCCGGTTTCGATAATCAGACCGCCCTGGTCGGTGGGGTGGAATACATGGTCGGTCAAGGGACCGTAACCTACATCATATCCGTGATCATATTCTCCGTGCAGCACGTTCAAAATCCCGTTTGCCCGTTCGCTTACGGTGACGATGTCCGCTGTGTGTTGCGGTCGGGCGGATTCGATGATTTCGTGTACGACTTCGATGCCGTATGTGGCGAGTACGTCGGAAATGTCCTTGCAGTCGCCGGGTAGTGTGGTGAGTAGGCAACGCTCTCCGAAGTAGTCGGTGAGATGCTTCACCAGGGTTCTTCCCGGTAGGTCGATGTCTCCGCAGATCACGATGTCCCTTACTTGGTCTATCCAGGGTTCGAAGGCTTCGAAACTTTTAGAGAGATCGCTTGCCGCTCCGTTGGGTACGCTAATAACGTAATGATAGCCTGCTTCTTTGAGTGTAAGCACATCTTTTTCACCTTCGGTGATGATGAGTCGGAGGATGGTTTCCTCGGCTACCTTCAGGGGATTGATGCAGTCGATGTGGTAAGGTGGGCAAGGTGTGGTTGGTGAATCCTGGCTCCAGAATTTGGTATATCCGGCAGCTTTTTCCCTGCCGGTTGTTTCTCCTTCATCTGTGGCCTTGATAGTTGAGGGATCGCACGAGCGATATTTGACATTTATGGGCTGTCCGTTCAGAAAGTTGACGTAGGCTATGCAATGATACATGGTTCCGGTGCTCTTGTTGTCTTCATCCTTGCCGTAGCAGCGATGCATGAGACAGCCGATATGGGCTTCAATAGCCGTTTTCAGTGAGATGCCTTGGTCTGCGAGATAGCGTCGGGCAGCGAGTTGATTCTGGTCCTTAGTCTCGGGATCATCTGTCAGAGGTTTGATTTTGGAGAATACTTCGGAAGGTAATTTTTTGTAATCTTCGGGAATCATAGGTACTTCGGATGTGGCTTTTCCACTGCCGTTTCCCGATTCTCTTTCCTGGCGGATATTGTGGGTAGAGTAATGTGTACCCATAAATTTATCACCGGCTGTTCCGGTAAATGACGAATTATAGCTCGGTCTTTCTTCCCAGAAGTCTTTGAGCTTCCCTTTGAAGTCGCAACCGCTGGAGAAGCAGTGAAAAGCTCCTGTCGTTTTGGAAATATAAAGATGTTTTTTGCCGCATTTAGGGCACTCTGTTACGAAATTCTTTCCCGCATTCTTACGTTCGGGAAAGTCACATAGATAATAAAATGGTTTCATTGGATTTATGAATTATAAATTATGGTTTATGGGAGAGTTTTATACCCATTTGTTGCTTAACACATTCCATGTCGCTTCTGCTGATGGTCTTGGTGGCGCATCCTCGGGTATATTCACTGTTCCTTCCATCTCATCGTCGTAGAATCGCATTTCGGATTCGGGATCTGTCCATTCGAATTCGTTGAGAGGGTGATTGCTGCGTTGATTACTTCTTATTTCATAAACTGCTTGTTTTCGTTTCTCTCTGTTTGTTCTTGCAGCGTCGTTTAACAGATGTTGTCCGTGGGCTGATTTCAACAGATTGCTCAACCAGCATAGCCGTCCGGTGTGATTGGATTTCATGAATCGTGCTTGCGAAGCAAAATAAGGAATTAGTAGTTCATTGACCAGATAAATGAGATTCTCACGTGCGTGTTTGCGTGTGAGTCCTTCGTGCAGTTGGAACCAATTGATGAGTGGCGTTAGTATCTGTGCTTTCTGCGTGGAATCCTTATTGATGAGATGGAAAAACTCTTTAGCGGTAGCTAAAGATTCCGGTGTAACAATATTTTTTTTAGAAGAATTATCTTCTAAAGGTATGTCGCCTTCAGGCGAAGCTTTTTCGTCAGAAGAACTCCCTTTAGTATTATTAATATTATATATATCATCTACCGGATAAGTTTCCGGAAATTCGTCCGGTAATTCTTCCTGTGAAATCTTCCCCACCCAGAGTGGGGAGTAAAATAATTTCATCCCATATGCGTTTTTTTCGGGCATTATCCCGAATGAGCCGCATCGTTTGACGGCTTCCGTGAGAAACTTGGCGTTCTTGAATGCTAGCGCTATACTGATCTCGTAGAAGTTCTCCACCGGATAGGCCTTTCCTTCATTCATGTAAGGTGTCAGTCCGAGGTACAGGTTCAAGAGTTTGGGGATGACCGAATCCGTAATCTTGCGACTTTTCCAGAGGCCGATTGTCTTTTGCAGTTCCGCTATGGAGAGGGTTGGTTTGAGTGGTTTCATTGCTTGTTTGTTTTAAGAATTTGCGGTGAAGTTATGGAGAAAGAAAATAGCGGTGTTACCATCATGTTGGTAATCCGTGTTAAATATTAACATTATTTTAAAGAAGAATATGAGAAAAGTAGTTTATACTTACAAGGCTTTGGGAGATAGCATTGCTTTTCTCCGTGAAGTTTCCGGAATTCCGGTAAAAGAATTGTGTGAGAGCTGTGGAATCAGTAATCGCACGTATTATCAGGTGATAATTGGAGAGACGTTAGCATGAGCTATTACATCCGGATCTTTCACTATTTGCGTGAGAATACGGATGAGGAGCGGTGTACTGAATGTCGCTATGCTATGGAAAAATACCTGTTGGACGCATGGTTTAGATGAAATTTTATCGTAACTTTGTAATCTAAGCGAAGGGAGCTGAAGATGATTTCGAAGTAAACTGAAAGATATGGAACAGCAAAGACGACTTTATCCGATAGGGATACAGACTTTCTCGGAAATCCGTGGAAAGAACTATTTGTATATAGATAAGACGGAATACGTTTATCGAATGACACATTTCGATTCTAAGTATGTGTTTCTGAGCCGCCCTCGTCGTTTTGGGAAAAGTTTGCTTACCAGCACGTTGCATGCTTATTTTGAAGGTCGGAAGGAGTTGTTCGAAGGTCTTGCCATCGATAAGATGGAGACGGAATGGAGTCGGCATCCGGTGCTTCATTTTGACATGAGCATGGCAAAGCATGTGGATAAGGAACGTTTGGAACAAATGCTAAGCGTTCAATTGTACAGATATGAAGAAACGTACGGTAAAGTGAATGAGGAAGTGACCTTGAATGATCGTTTTTCCGGACTTATCCGTCGTATTTACCATCAAACCGGCCGCCAGGTTGTTGTCCTCATTGATGAATACGATGCCCCTCTTCTTGACGTTGTCCATGAAGAAAAGAATTTGCCTGTGCTTCGGGATGTGATGCGCAATTTCTATAGTCCGTTGAAAGCTTGCGATCCTTATCTGCGTTTTGTGTTCCTCACCGGCATCACAAAGTTTTCCCAACTGAGCATCTTTAGTGAATTGAATAATATCAAGAACATCAGTATGGATGGACCGTACGCGGCCATCTGCGGTATCAGTGAAGAAGAAATGCTGACGCAGATGGATAATGACGTGGATATACTGGCGACACGTATGGGATTGACCCGTGACGAGGTTCTTGCCAAATTGAAAGATAATTATGACGGCTATCATTTCACCTGGCCGTCGCCCGACATATACAATCCTTTCAGCTTGTTGAACGCTTTTGCCGATGGCAAGATGAATTCTTATTGGTTCGGTAGTGGCACACCTACCTATCTGATAGAGATGTTGAATAAATATCATGTAATTCCTCAACAGATTGGAGACCGGAAAGCGCTGGCTGAATCTTTTGATGCGCCTACCGAGCGGATAACGAATATCACTCCGTTGCTTTATCAAAGCGGTTATATCACGATAAAGGGTTATTCTCCCATCACGAATCTTTATTTGTTGGATATCCCCAATAAAGAAGTCCGTTTGGGCTTGATGAAGAGTCTGCTTCCCGGTTATCTGCATCAACACACGATGGATGGGCTTACCACGGTGGCTCTGCTGTACGAGGCTATCTATGAAGAGAGATTGGATGATGGGCTGCGCTTGTTGCAGACATTTCTTTCTACAATTCCTTATTGCGACAATACCGATTATGAAGGCCATTACCAATCGTTGCTCTACACAATTTTCAGTCTGCTGGGTATGTATGTGGATGTGGAAGTGCGCACTCCGCGCGGTCGTGTGGATGTGGTGATGCGTAGTTTGTCCGCTCTCTATGTGATTGAACTGAAGTTGGACAAAACGGCCGATGCCGCCATGGATCAGATTAATCTGAAGAATTATCCCGAACGCTTTGCACTGTGCGGTCTGCCGGTGGTCAAGGTCGGGATTAATTTCGATAGTGAGCGGAGGACGCTGGGGGACTGGAAGATAGAGATGGTGTAAACCACTACAGAAATGAGCGTATGAAGCAAGTAATAGATTTACGGAAGTGGGAAGATAAGAATCCTCAAGGGGAAAACTTTTCTACGGATGCGACTTACAAGTCTCTAATAGACGAGGTGGCGAAACTTCTGGAGAAGTACAAACGTGATGCGTTGTCTTAGTGCCACGGATGCTTGCTATCATGAGGCTTTTCGTTGGCGCAATGCGCTCCGTCCGATGATTGAATTTTTGGGAAATGCGCATGCTTTACAAATGTTTGACGAGATTGTTTTGCAGAAATTTAACTGTTATCTTTTTGTCAGAAAGGAGCCGGGACATTATGTTTACGAAAATCTGCAAGGCGACATATTCAATGTGAGCAACCTGACATTATCTCACTTTCCGCTGGAACAGCTGAAAGGCAAGTGCTTCCTTTGCAGCTTGGTGTACTACAATGGCGAGTGGAATGTGAACAGTAGCGTGCATCCCAAGGGAAAAAGTGCTTTCACACGGTACCGGAATCAGGGATTGTAGGTGCCTGATTCGAGTAGCGGTTTCTCCGCTGTCATTGGGCGGCAACCGGGTGTTGAAAATCCCTGTGATGTAATTCTTTGAATTTTATTTTGTAAGCGTCTAAAAATGGCGTCTTGACTTTTTTCTGTTTCGTCTTTACCTTTGCTGCACACTTAAAAAAATAAATTTATGCACAGCAGCAGTGATCTTGAAAAGTTATGGTTTCTCTACAAGACCTCTAAAATAGGCTACTCTCCGTACGATTTCCGGCTTGAAGAATTATTGATGCCTTGCGGAGTGAGCTTTATGATTTGCTTGCATTACCTGAAGCGGGTATGAGTGATTTAATGCGAACGGCTTTGAATTATCTCCATAAGTTTTGGAATCAATTTTTTGCTTATCGCGAAGACGGTGAATATACGATCGATAATCTTGCCGCCGAACGGGCGATACGCCCCTTGACTGTGCAGAGAAAAACAGTTTGCTCTTCTATAGTACGAAAGGCACTTTACGATCGGCGGTTTATAATACTTTTATTGAAACCTGCAAGCAGGCTGGAATCAGCTTCTGATCTTTCTTCTGCAAGTACATGACTGAGATACGGAAGGGTCGAACGGATTATGAGAACTTGCTACTGATGAGATCAGTCTAACCAATTAGTGAAAACAAATTAAAACTTAATATCCAAGACAAGTGACGAGTGCCTACTGGCACTCGCCTGAAAGGTGTATACCATGTTTTGGAAGCTTACTGATAAAATGAAAATTGCATTACTTAATCTTCCCTTTGACAATAACTATGGAGGAAACTTACAGAGATATGCTTTCGTGAAGGTACTTCAGAATATGGGGCATGATGTCGTGCATATTAATTTGCGAAGAAATTATCATTTGCTATGGTATCGAAGGCCTTTGAGCTATGCTAAGCGGTTGGTGAGAAAATACTTTATGGGCGATGACTTGCCCGTAAACTTGGAACGTCATTTGTCGGAAAAGGCAGAACAAGATAATTGGCAGGCAGAAATATTCTATGCAAAGTACATTCCTCACACTAAAAAAGTATACGATATAGTGGGAATATGCGAGACGTGTCGTAGTAGGGCATTTGATGCTTATATTGTGGGATCGGATCAAGTTTGGCGCTATGATATGACAAAAAGCATAGGGTTGAATAATTATTTGCTCGACTTCACTAAGCACCAAAATGTTAGGCGCATAGCTTATGCGGTAAGCATGGGTAATCAGACACGATTATCAGGAAGATTAGTCTCAAAATTAACTAAATCCTATTCGAGATTCAGTGCTGTATCTGTAAGGGAACAATCTGCTTTGGAGATCTTGAAATCGTATGGCTGGGAATATCCCTATGCCACTTGGGTATTGGATCCAACGCTCTTGCTTATTCCCACGGATTATTCCCGGCTGATTGCTGACGGTGTAACGGAACCTCAAACTATAGGCAAATTTTTTTGCTATGTGCTTGATATGAGTGATGCTATCAGGAGTCTCATTGCGGAGAAAGAGACAGAATACTATGCCGAAGCTTATGTGTGCGGTCTCCATTCGTCTGTTACAGTTTCGATAGAACAATGGCTGCGAAACATCAGTGATAGTAGGATGGTGATTACTGACTCTTTCCACGGCGTAGTATTTTCCATTTTGTTCAATAAGCCTTTTCTTTTCCTGGGCAATGAGGTAAGGGGAAATGCACGAGTGGATTCGTTGTTTGAAATGCTTGGTATAGATAGAACCCAAACGACAAGTTTAGATTGGAAATGTGTCAATTATAAAATCTCCGAATGGAGAGTGAAATCATTTGATTTTTTGATCAATAGCTTAAAATAGCAATGAGACATATAGCAATTATTACGAAAGCTTTTGAGGGTTCTACGATGCCTTTGATTGAAGCATTTTTGAAAAAAGGTTATGTAGTGGATTACTATCAAATGACTTTACGCTATACACAAGGGGTATATGAGTCATTCGATTTGCCTATAAAGACGAGATTGTATACCACGAAAGAAATTATAGATTTCCATCATCCCGGACTTCAGAGATTTAACCAATTTGCTATGAAAGGAACATTTAGAATGTTTCAGTTTTCAAATTTTATAATTGTCGATTCTTGGAAACGAATGCCTTTGAATATAGCTTCAAAATGCTTTCTGAAAAAAGTGGCGCGTATAATAGCTACACATGAATACGATTGGGTAAATGTGGTAGGAAATGATATGAATTCGGCTATAATATCCGTTTTACTGAAGAAAAATCATGTAAATGTGCTTCATTCCATTCATGAAGTCTGCCGAAATCATCTTACACGTTCTCAGATGCATCCTGTATGCTCGTATCTTCTACAAAATGATATAATGCTCAATTTATTTTCAAAAAAGTCGGAGGATGATTTGCTGCATCTTTTGAAGGATGAACGTCCAGTCTACTCGGTTATTCCATTTTCGCTTTTTACGGGTTATCAGGAGTTTCCGGTATCTGAAATCAGTGAATTGAAAGGGGAGGATGATTATGTTTTATTCTATGGATATATAGTAGATTATAAAGGCCTTGATATCTTGTATGAAGCTTCGAGATTATTAAAATTAGGTGAGTTGAGGAAAAAGATTGTTGTGGCAGGGTTTGGGAAAGCCGACTGTTTGGATGTTATCAGTCGGGATGAGAATTTTATTTTGATAAACAGATTTTTAAACAATCATGAAATCACGAATCTAATCCGTCGTTGCCATGTGGTAGTGTGTCCCTATCGCTCTTCATCACAGACAGGTATTACCCAGACAGTTTTTAATTTCAGAAAGCCTATTGTGGCCACTCGTGTACCAGCTTTTACCTCTACTATTGAAAACAGAAAGACCGGTCTGTTGGTGGATATAGAGGATGCCGAGCAACTTGCGGATGCCATACATAAATCTTATGAAGGACAATTATATAGTGAAATGTGTGATAATATTTCTCGTTTGCTTACTCGGTCGGCGCAAGACTGGATTGATATTTCCAGACAATATGAAATACGATATATACATTGATTTTACTTTATCTGTATGAAAATTATTTGGTTATATATTTGAGCATTAGTACTGTTCGTATAATTCTATTAAATCATCAATGAAACCTAAAATAACACTAGTTACTGTTTGCTATAATGCGGAGAAACAGTTGGAAGATACCATAAAATCTGTTTTGGAGCAGACATATGCAAATAAAGAATATATTCTAATCGATGGTAACAGTAATGATGGCACTTTAGAGATTATTACTAAATACGCTAATTATCTGGCTTATTATGTAAGTGAGCCGGACAGGGGTATTTATGATGCCATGAATAAGGCTGTTTCCCATGCTGGTGGTGAGTGGATACTGTTTATGAATGTAGGCGATTCGTTTTATGATTCTGATGTGCTTCAGAAAATATTCGCTTATGAGATAGATAGAAAGTATGCAGTGCTTTATGGCGATACCGCAGTCTGTTTTCGATGGGGAAAATCGATTATAAAGTCAGAATGTTTGACTGCAATGAAAAGACATATGCCATTTTGCCATCAATCTTGTCTAGTGCGTACAGAAAAGCTGAAAGATACCCCGTTCGACCTTAAATATAAGGTTGTTGCAGATTATAATTTTTTTCATCGTTTATATGAACAAGGGGCTGAATTCCTTTATATACAGATAGTTGTATCCAATTATGAAAATGGAGGATTTTCCGCTCGGAATTCAGCCCGTAATATGATTGAAACGGCGGCAATTAATGGCAGCGACCAAAGTCGATGGTTTCCGTTGTATCGACAATATAAGATATTATACTATAAGTTGCTTCGGATGTTAGGGCCTATAACCGATTTCTTCAGAAAACTCAAATATAATTATAATTAAAAAAAGGTTTCCTTAGAATTATGGCATACATATTAGTATACTTACTTTTGCTTGTACTAGCGTTATTAGAACCCTATACAAAAGAAAGTCATAGAAAGATGTTGTCATTTCTATCAGTGCTAATTGTAGTTTGCTTTCAAGGGCTCAGATGGAAAACCGGAACGGATTGGACTTCTTTCTATGAAGCATTTATTCATTCTACTGATCCTGATTTTATAGAAACTTTTGGATTTGAGGTAGGATATTCCTGGTTGAATACAGCAATATGTATTTTTGTCAAATCATTTACTGTCTTTTTGCTGGTTAAATGTTTGCTTATAAGCTTGTTTCAGATAAATGCTTTAAAGAGACTCCAAATAAATAATGTTCCATTTTTTATCTTGATGTCTTTCTTGTCCACCATATTTCCGGTGCGACAAGATTTGGCAGTAGCGATTGTTTTCTTGTCGTATGTGTTTATTTTAGAAAAGAAATTCCTCCCTTATATATTATGTGTGTTTTTGGCAATGTCTATACATCGTTCGGCTATTCTTTTCGTCCCGGCTTATTTCGTCGGGCGGATAGATTTGTCGATGAAAAGCGCTGTATTGGTATATTTAGGAGCTGTTTTCTTTGGGCTGTTTTCGGAGTATGTATTTGAGCAGTCATTGCAAATGGCATCTATGATTTATACGCATATGGGCGACGCTTACCAAGGAAAGCTTGAAGCCTATATGACAGGAGAAATTAACGAGTATGCAGAGAGAACACCTCTGCAGAAGTGTATATCTGTAGCGAATGCGCTATTGTTTATCGTCTTGTTCTGCTATTTTAAAAAAAAATACTTTGCTCAAAATCGAATCTATTCGATGCTCCTTACATTGTATGTACTTGGAATTTGCTGGAATCGTGTATTTATGAATACCATACCCGATTTTACACGAATAACCGCTTTTTATGCTTGTGGGCTCAATGTGATGCTAATCATGATAATATCCAGATTTAACAAGAAAAAGCAGATTTGGCTGTTTTTCCTCCTTAGTGTGTATTGCTTCATAAAGTATTGGTTGCAAATTCATGGGTATTATGAAAGCCTCTATATACCTTACTTTAGTATATTTTCTGAAGGTGAGAGGTTGGGATCAATTATCTGATTTATGTATTGAGAAAATTAAATAATCAATGAAAACAGCTCTAATTACCGGTATCACCGGACAAGACGGCTCATTTTTAGCCGAATTTCTCTTAAGTAAAGGCTATGAGGTACACGGTACCATCCGCCGTTCATCCGTAGACTTCCGCGAACGTATCGCTCACTTCGAAGGTACGCCGAATTTCCACCTGCACTATGCTGATTTGGGCGACTCGATGAGCATCATCCAGGTATTGAACAAGGTGCGTCCGACTGAAATCTATAACCTTGCTGCGCAGAGCCATGTGCAGGTGTCATTCGACTCGCCCGAGTTCACGGCTGATGTGGATGCTACGGGTGTGCTTCGTATCCTTGAAGGAGTACGTCAGTGCGGATTGGCTCAGACCTGCCGCATCTATCAGGCTTCTACTTCGGAACTATATGGCAAGGTGGAGGAGGTTCCGCAGAATGAGAACACACCGTTTCACCCTTATTCGCCTTATGCGGTGGCAAAACTCTATGGTTACTGGATTGTGAAAGAATATCGCGAGGCTTATAATATGTACTGCTGTTCGGGTATTCTGTTCAACCACGAGAGTGAACGCAGGGGTGAGACGTTTGTGACGCGTAAAATTACGTTGGCGGCTGCTCGCATTGCGCAGGATAAGCAGGATAAGCTTTTCCTTGGTAATATGGATTCATTACGCGACTGGGGCTATGCCAAAGATTACGTGGAGTGTATGTGGCTCATCCTGCAACAAGAGAAACCGGAGGATTTTGTAATTGCCACAGGAGTACAGCACTCGGTACGTGAGTTCACGGAGTTGGCTTTTCGTTATGCTGGTATCGAGTTGGAGTTCAAAGGTAAGGGCATGGACGAGAAGGGGTATGACAAGGCTACAGGTAGGTGCTTGGTGGAGGTGTCGGAAGACTTTTACCGTCCCACGGATGTGGTGAACCTTTGGGGCGACCCGAGCAAGGCTCGTACTAAACTCGGATGGAATCCGAATACAACGAGTTTTGAGGAGCTGGTGAAGATAATGGTTGAACATGACATGGCTAAGGTGGCAGTGGAGCGCGAAAGTGAACGTGTGCGGACTAATTTGGCTGCTTATCTTGAAAAAGGAATTGTAAAATAATGATTGTTAATAAGGAGTTACAGAAGGATAATCATACTCAAATTATAGTTGTAAACGCTTCTGCTTTACGCAATAGCGGCGCATTAACCATTTACTGCCAGTTTATTAGCTATTTGCGGTTCTATGCAGGTGGTCATCGCTGGATTATTTTTGTAGATCCTTTTGTCGAACAACCTATAATTGACGGTGTGACTTATATATCTGATGGGAATCACAGTTGGAAACATCGTATTGCGTGGGAACACGGTGGTTTGAAAAAATGGCTGAAACAGCGGAATATTATTCCGGATGTGATAGTCTCACTGCAAAATACCGGTTCGGTGACAGATTTTAGACAAGTGATATATTACCATCAGCCTCTTCCTTTCTATTCTAGAAAATGGGATTTATTTAAGGCGAAAGAACGTGTGATGTGGCTCTATAAACACATTTATCCTTTTTTCGTTAGCAGTACGCTGAATGATAAAACGGATGTTGTAGTGCAGATACCATTTATCAAACGAGGCTTTTGTGAAAAATATAAATTTGCAGAGGACAGAGTACATGTCTTCTTTCCTGATGTGGAAAAAATAGAAATAGATAAGATCATTGCCGCGAATCTATCTGCCGATTTTGTCCATTTTGTCTATCCGGCAACTCCACTACCTTATAAAGAGCATAAGACGTTGGTAGAGGCTGTGAGTGTATTGCGCCAGAATAATCCGGCAGTGTCTGGTAAAATTCGTATACACTTTACCGTGCCAATTGGAGGATATCCTTTTCTAGAGCGATTGATAGCTGACCATGGTGTGAGCGAACAGTTTGTGTTTGATGGAGTAATGAGTCATGAGAGGTTGCTGTCGTTATACAAAGCATCGCAAGGCTTGCTTTTCCCCAGTACTATCGAAACACTTGGATTGCCGTTATTGGAAGCGGCCGCTTTTGGGTTGCCTATTATTGCATCCGATTCGGACTATGCGCATGAGGTGCTTCATGGATATGAGGGCGTGATATTTGCTAAAGCTGAAAACTATCAGAAGTGGGCAGACTTGATCTTACGCATCTGTGAAGAAATACCCACATTTGAACCTTTAATTCCTAAAGAAAGCAGTTGGGGAAAATTCTTTGAATTAATAAACAGATAATTCTATTTTCTTATACGATACATTTATGTCAGTATTGAGAGACAAAGTCCTCCTTATAACTGGAGGCACAGGCAATGTTAATGATCGTCAATCTGTGGACAGTGCTATGATGGGGTGGATTATGTATTCGATGCTGCTGGACTGAAACAGGTGCCTAGTTGCGAGTATTTATCAGTTTCTAGTTCTAATAACCAAATCATTAATGAAAAAAGTGTATGAAGAATACTTTCGTTTTAATAGCTGTTGCGTTCAATAGTCTTAGGATTTTTCCATTATGGCTTTTGCTTTGTATAAAACTGTATATATTAAAAGATGAATATGCTCTTTTGTTTAAAAAAGACTTAGAACGTACACATATGGGATTCTGGCTAGCTCTATATTATCATCCCTATTGTAAGAGTATATTATATCATAGATTAGGTTATGTCAGTTATCCTTTGAAACTAATATGTGGATCATTTCCCTTATATATACCGTGTAAGAAAATATTAATGGAAGGGGTAGGTATGGAACATCCCTATAATACGTTCTTAAATGCTAGGTTTATAGGTAAAAATTTTACGGCTATGCATTCTGTTACAATAGGAATGCATTCTGGAGGGATTCCTACAATAGGTGATAATGTATTTATAGGATGTGGAGCATGCATTTTGGAAAATATTTCAATCGGAAACAATGTAAAAATTGGTGCGAATACTGTTGTTGTGAAGAATGTTCCTGATAATTCAACTGTTGTAGGTAATCCTGCTTATTTAGTGAAGCTAAATGGTAAAAAAGTTAATATAAAACTATAGATAAATAATAATATTATGAGTGTTTTTAAAGACAAAATCCTCCTTATTACCGGTGGCACAGGTTCTTTCGGTAATGCTGTCTTACGTCGTTTTTTAGATTCCGATATCAAGGAAATTCGTATCTTTTCTCGTGATGAAAAGAAACAGGATGACATGCGTCATGCATTGCAAAATCCTAAGGTGAAATATTATATTGGCAACGTGCGTGACAAATCCTCTGTAGATGTTGCAATGAATGGTGTGGACTATGTATTCAGTGCTGCTGCTTTGAAACAAGTACCTTCTTGTGAATTCTTTCCGGTAGAAGCTGTTAGGACCAATATTATGGGTACTGAGAATGTTTTGAACTCAGCTATAGAACATGGTGTGCAAAGTGTAGTTGTTCTCTCTACCGATAAGGCTGCTTACCCGATTAATGCTATGGGAATGAGTAAAGCTTTAATGGAGAAAGTAGCAATAGCCAAAGGGCGTGAGTTGGGAGAAGGTGCCCAAACGACAATCTGTTGCACTCGTTATGGTAATGTGATGGCCAGCCGTGGCTCTGTGATACCTTTGTGGGTGGAACAGATGATGGAAGGTAAATCTATTACTATCACTGATCCCAATATGACACGTTTTATGATGACATTGGATGATGCGGTTGATTTGGTAATATATGCTTTTACTCATGCACACAACGGTGATTTGTTTGTACAGAAAGCTCCTTCTGCTACATTGGAAACGTTAGCGCAAGCATTGAAGGAAACATATGCTAAAGTTGGCGGAAAGTATCTTGATACGGAAGTGAAGGTGATAGGTACCCGTCATGGCGAGAAATTGTATGAAACTTTAGTAACTCGTGAAGAAATGGTTCGCGCTATCGATATGGGGGATTATTATCGTATACCTTGTGACACTCGTGATTTGAATTATGATAAGTATTTCACCAAAGGTAATGAAGAGGTTTCCAAAGTAGAGGATTATCATAGTCATAACACTCGCCGCTTGGATGTGGAAGGTATGAAGGAACTATTGTTGAGACTCCGTTTTGTCCGTGAAGATATGGGGCTTGAGGCAAAGGCTAAGGCTCGTGAAATCAGAAGTGAATAATAAATATAATTATAGCTATGTTGAAAGTAATGACAATTGTTGGTACCCGACCTGAGATTATAAAGCTGAGCCGGGTAATGGCCGAACTGGACAAATATACGGAACATATAATCGTACATACCGGACAGAATTATGACTATGAATTGAATGAGATATTCTTTCAGGAACTTCGCATCCGTAAGCCTGATTATTTTCTGGGTGCTGCCGGTAAGAATGCGGCGGAAACGATAGCCAACGTAATTCGTAAGTCTGATGAGTTGATGGAGGAAGTAAAACCGGACGCTGTACTGTTGTATGGTGATACTAATAGTTGTATTTCTGTGATTTCGGCAAAGCGTAAAAAGATTCCGATCTTCCACATGGAGGCTGGAAATCGTTGCTTTGACCAAAGAGTTCCAGAAGAGATCAACCGAAAAATAGTGGATCATCTGAGTGACATCAATATGCCTCTATCTGAACATGCCCGCAAATATCTTCTGGCTGAAGGGTTGCGTCCGGAAACTGTAATAAAGACTGGATCTCCAATGACAGAAGTTCTTTTATATCATAGAGACGAAATTGAAAGAAATACGGTTTTGGAGAAGGAAGGTTTGAAAAAGGGAGAGTATTTTATTGTCAGTACTCATCGTGAGGAGAATGTAGATTCGGAAAATAATTTCTCTGATTTGCTCGTTTCTTTAAACGCTATTGTTGAGAAGTATCATAAGAAAGTGATTGTTTCTACTCATCCTCGTACCCGAAAGAAACTGGAATCCATTGGTTTTGTAAATTCCAATCCAATGATTGAATTCATGAAACCTTTTGGCTTTATGGAGTATATCAAACTTCAGCAAAATGCTTTTTGTGTGATTTCGGATAGTGGTACGATCACAGAAGAATCTTCTATCCTCCATTTTCCAGCAATAACAATCCGTCAAGCTCATGAACGTCCTGAAGGTATGGATGAAGGTACGTTGATAATGACAGGACTAAATAGTAATCGCATTTTGGATTCAATAGATGTAGTTACGTCTCAATATGCAGAGAGTGCAGATACTATTCATTCTATCCCAGACTATGCGGCAAACAATGTTTCTAAAAAAGTAGTCCGTATCATTCTTTCCTATACAGATTATGTTAACCGTACGGTATGGCATAAGACATTCTAAACCTACATTTGAATATTAGATGAAAAAAGTTTTATTGTTCGGCGCCACAGGCATGGCCGGACATGTAACCTATTATTATCTTCGAAGCACGGGCAAATATGATATCTCCAATGTGGTCTATCGTACTCCGCTGACAGAAGACAGTATAGTTGTGGATGTGACAAATCGTGATGCGGTCGCTGATGTGGTTCATAGAGTGCATCCGGAAATCATAATCAATTGCATCGGCATTCTTATCAAAGGCTCCAAAGAGCATCCTGATAATGCTATTTTGATAAATGCTTATTTTCCACATTTATTGAAAAGATTGTCAGATGAAGTTGGAGCCAAGTTGATTCATATAAGTACTGATTGCGTTTTTTCGGGAAAGAAAGGAAATTATACAGAAGATGATTTTCGGGATGCTGATGATGTGTATGGGCGTAGTAAAGCCTTGGGGGAAATTATTAATGATAAAGATCTGACGATCCGTACTTCTATTATTGGCCCTGAACTAAAGAATAATGGTGAGGGGTTGTTTCATTGGTTTATGCATCAGAGTGGTAAGATTCGTGGATTCAGGACAGCTGTATGGGGTGGAGTAACTACTTTGGAGTTGGCAAAAGCTATTGATTATGCTTTAGATAGTGGAACTACTGGATTGGTTCATTTAAGTAATGGCATTGGTATTTCAAAATATGACTTGTTGTGTATGTTTGAAGAAATTTGGCAAAAACAGAATGTTGAGATCACATCCTGCGATGCAAATGGAGTAGATAAATCTATTAAAAAATCTCTCCGTTTTGATTATGAAGTTCCAAGCTATCATTATATGTTAGAAGAACAAGCTATCTGGATGAAAAAATATATTGATTTGTATACTTCTTATTAAATGATTTAATGAAGAAAAAGATTTGGATTGTTTCTGAATTTTATTATCCGGTAGTTACATCTACTGGTTTCTATATGACCGAGATTTCTGAATATTTGGTTTCGAAAGGTATGGATGTACATGTAATCTGTACTGGAGCCAAATATAATGAAATTGAGAATTATCATCCCAAAAAGTTTGAAATACATAATGGAGTACATATTCATCGTGTATTGATGGCAGAAATAAATAAAAATAACTTTGTAAAACGTGCGTTCCGACTTTTTCTTTCAAGTATATTTCTTGCTTTTAAAATTTTGAAGAATGTAAAGCGAGGAGAGGAACTATTGGTGGTTACAAATCCTGCTTTTCTGCTGGCATTGATTCCTGTGATATCATTTTTTAAGGGGATTCACTATAAACTTTTAGTACATGACATCTTTCCAGAAAACTTGGTAGCAATCAAAAAGATAAATATATCTTCTTTAGGATATAAAATTCTAAAAAAGATTTTTGATAAGTCATACGTCAATGCTGATCTCTGCATTTCCATTGGTAGAGATATGACAGAAGTTATCAAAAGAAAAACTAAAGGAAAGACAAAAGTAGAACTGATACCTAATTGGGCGGATCATAAAGAGGTTTTTCCTTTACGTAAGGAAGACACTCGTTTGTATAATCAATTGGAAATTTCTGGCTTTATATTTCAGTTTGCAGGAAATTTAGGATATGCACAAGGCTTGGATAATATATTATCTGCTATTTCACTTGTGGAAAATAAGAATATTTCGTTTTTATTTATTGGCGGTGGGGCGAAAGCGGAAGTGATTAAAGCATTTGGTGAACAAAAAGAGAATGTGATTTATATAGGATTTCAAGAACGTTCTATGCAAAAAGACTTTCTGAATACTTGTGATGTTGCGATTGTAACACTAAGTGATGGTATGTATGGTTTAGGAGTTCCGTCTAAGTCCTACAATATTATGGCAGCCGGTAAACCTATACTATATATTGGAGATGAAAAATCAGAAATTGCATTATGTATAAAGGAATATAATATCGGTTGGCTTGTAAAGCCTGATGATCCATATAGTCTGAAAAACATGATAGAGTATATCTATCAAAATAAAGACAGTTTAATATCTATCCAGAATAATGCTAGACTTGTCGCAGATACGGTATTTGCAAAGGAAAGAATTTTGAATCGATATTATGCTTTATTGAATTGATTTTTAGATTTTAGAGAATTATAAATTTTCATGAAACTTTTATTTACAGGAGCCTCCGGGTTCTTGGGCAACAATATACATCCTTTTTTAGAAAGAGTGTATGATGTCATAACTGTTGGTCTAACCCAGCAAGATAATTATACAGTAAACATTGCTAGGGAGGTTCCGGAGCTCCACGAACGCTATGATATTGTATTACATGCCGCCGGAAAAGCCCATTCTATTCCTAAAACGGACGCTGAACGACAGGCGTTTTTCGATGTAAATCTACAGGGAACGAAAAATTTTTGTGCAGCGTTAGAGAAGGTTGGAGTACCGAAATCTTTTATTTTTATTTCCACAGTAGCAGTGTACGGTTGTGATTATGGAGTGAATATCACGGAAGAGTATCCGCTAAATGGAACCACTCCTTATGCTATGAGTAAACGTCTGGCGGAAGAGTATTTGCAGAATTGGTGTCGGAAACACAATGTTGTGTTGGGGATAATTCGCCCTTCCTTGATAGCTGGCCCTAATCCTCCGGGCAATTTGGGAGCGATGATAACGGGCATTCGTAGAGGAAGGTATTTCAGTATTGCAGATGGTAGAGCTCGGAAAAGTGTGTTGATGGTGCAAGATATTGCGAATCTGATTCCATTGCTGGCTAGAAAAGGTGGTATCTATAATGTATGTGATAGTTATCAACCTACATTCAGGGAATTGGAAACACTGATTTGTAAACAGATGAATAAATCGCTGCCTTTATCGATCCCTTATTGGCTGGCGAAAGGTATGGCTTTGATAGGGGACTGTTTGGGTAAGAAAGCGCCATTAAACTCATTGAAACTTGATAAAATAACCAAGTCGCTAACCTTTAGTAATGAGAAAGCAATGCGTGAATTAGGGTGGAAGCCAACAAATGTATTAGAAAACTTCAAGATAGAATGAGTATATACTTTTGGATTGTAATAGCTGTAGTAAGTGTAGCAGCTTTTTTATTTGTCTGTGTTCAGGTATGGTTTCATTGGATTAATAAAAACGAATAATGTATTACGTAATTATTTTGGTTCTGTTGTTCCTGACAGAACTTTTTTATTTTAGGGTAGCTGATAAGTTTAATATCATAGATAAACCCAATGAACGTAGTTCTCATTCACGGATTACTTTGCGTGGTGGTGGAATCATCTTCTATTTCGGAGCTTTGGCCTATTTCCTGACTAATGATTGGGAATATCCCTGGTTTATATTGGCATTAACCCTAATAACATTTATCAGCTTTGTAGATGATATTCGTTCTACTTCTCAAGGATTACGGCTGGTGTTTCACTTTTCTGCCATGGCCTTGATGTTTTATCAATGGGGATTGTTTTCTCTTTCCTGGTGGTGGATCATCATAGCATTGATTGTTTGCACAGGTATCATCAACGCTTATAACTTCATGGATGGCATTAATGGTATTACAGGTGGTTACTCATTGATTATTTTAGGAGCATTGGCTTATATTAATGCAGAAATGGTAACCTTTGTTGAACCGGCTTTGATTTATACGGTGCTTTGTTCTGTGGTGGTGTTCTGCTTTTTTAATTTCCGCAGGAAGGCGAAGTGTTTTGCCGGTGATGTAGGCTCTGTGAGTATCGCTTTCATATTGCTTTTCCTGATAGGGAAGTTGATTTTGAAAACGGAGGATTTCAGTTGGATTATTCTTTTGGCGGTTTACGGAGTTGATAGTGTTTTGACTATTATTCACCGTCTGATGCTCCATGAAAACATAGGTTTACCACATCGGAAACATATGTATCAGTTAATGGCCAATGAATTGAAAATACCTCATGTTGTGGTTTCGTTGGCTTATATGGCAGTGCAGGCTATAGTGATTATCGGATATATTTATTGCCAGAATTGGGGATACTTGTATCTTTTATGCGCTATTTTATTGCTTAGCTTCATTTATATATGGTTCATGAGGAAGTATTTTAGATTGCATTTATCTGTTTGAGATAATACTCATACTGGCTCCCGGCAGACAATTATAGTCTTGTCGGGATTTTTTTTGTCCATAATTGAACAGGTAGCATCAGCCGGAGTTCTCCGGTAGATGCTACCCGGGATGAGTAAGCTTTAAAGTTCAAATTTCACTGCCGCCCAACGGTTTTTCTCCTGATGGTGTACAAAGTGTAATCCGTTACGTTCGGCCTCTGCCTGGATCAGAGGAATGTCATCCACATAGAATCCACTCATAAAGAGTTGGGAACCCTTGTGCATGCAACGTACATACTGTTTCATGTCATTCAGCAGAATGTTCCGGTTGATGTTGGCGATGACTACGTCAAACGGACCTTTATCTTCCAGTGAAGAGGCATCTCCCTGAAATACAGAAATATTGTCTACGTGGTTCAATTCGATGTTTTCAAGTGAGTTACGAACGCACCATTCATCAATATCAATGGCAGTACAAGGTTCTGCACCACGCATGCGAGCAAGAATGGCAAGGATAGAAGTGCCGCAACCCATATCGAGAAGGGACTTGCCTTGCAGGTCGCTGTCCAGTAGTTCACCGATAATGAGGCTGGTGGTTTCGTGATGTCCTGTGCCGAAAGCCATTTGTGGATTGATGACAATGTCATACTCTGTTTGGGGAACATCGTGATGGAAGGTGCTGTGGATGACACAGCGGTCACCAATCACAATCGGTTGGAAGAAGTTCTTTTCCCATTCCTCATTCCAGTCTTTATCTTCGGCTTCTGTAAAAGTATATTCGATCTGTGTGTCCGGTAGGGGAAACTCGTCAATAGCCGCTTTTACAGTTACTTCATTATATAAATCTTTTTGTATATAGGCGGCAATACCATCTTCTTGTTCAATAAAACTCTCAAAACCTGCATCACCCAGGATAGCGGAAAGTACATCGTTTACTACTTCTGTACAAGGGGAAGTGCGGAAAATAAATTCTAAATATTTCATTGGAATATAATTTATTGTTAAATGCAAAGCGATTGTTAGCGAAGCGAACCAGTTTCTTTGTATATTTGTTTATTAGCTGCAAAGATAATGCAAATCGAATGCAGAACTTTCATGCTTGCATGAAAAAGTTATGCTGAGATGCAGTTTATCTTCTATAAAGATAGGGCATTTAGGGAAATCCCTATAATCATTTGGGGAAATTCTCCTGTATACGGTAAAATCCGTCGTTATCTTTGTGACGTGATAGAATGGATTAATGTAAAACCTATAAACCACATCCATATGAAAAAGATTGTTTTTTTATCGCTTTTTGCCTTGTGCCTCCCTTGGATGGTTTCGGCGCAGAGCATAGATGACGACCTTTACTACATTCCTTCTAAGGATAAGAAGGAAAAGAAGCAGGAGAAGAAAGTAACAAGCTTAGCTCCGGCGGAAGAAATTGTAGTAAAGTCGAATGCACCGACTAGGGTTTATACGTCGCCGGGTAATACTACTGTTGTAGTGCAGGATCGTAAAGGGAATACACGTGATGTAGATGAGTATAACCGTCGTTATGATTCCCGTGAGAATGACTTCGTTATGGAAGACGATACCTTATATATTAAGGAAAAAGCAGTGTCCGATCCGGACGGTGAATGGGTAAATGGCTTCGACGGTTCGGAAGATGATTATGAATATGCTATGCGTATCGTACGTTTCCGCAACCCGCGTTATGCCGTGAGCATCAGTAGTCCGTATTATTGGGATATCGTTTACGGTCTGAATTCATGGGATTGGAACGTATATACGGACGGAATGTATGCGTATGCTTTCCCGACTTTCTCTAACCGCTTATGGTGGGATTGGCGTTATAACTCCTACGGATGGGGAGGCTATCCTTATTACGGTTGGGGTGGATACTCACCTTATTACAGCTACGGTGGCTGGTCCTATGGCTGGGGCGGCTTCTACGGTGGCTGGAGTTGGGGATGGGGACATCATCACCATCATTATTATCCTGGCGGTGGCTGGTATCCCGGTGGCGGTGGACACTGGGGAGGCGGTCATTGGAATAGCCACAATGCTTATACTAACAGACGCTCAAGTGGAACGAACTATTATACGACTCGCCGCACAGATGGCAACCGTGTTTCAGGTTCTACAACGACATCTCCTCGCCGAGGCAGTGGTAATGTGACGAATGGTGGACAGACTGTACGCCGTGGCACAGGTACCTCTTCCGGAGATATTAGACGGAGTTCAAACGGTTCGAATGTTTCTCGCAGGGTAGTTGGAACCCGAACTGGTAGTGAACGCCCAGGTATGAGTACTCGTACGGATGCGGCTTCTTCACGGAGATCTACTTATACGCGTCCCAGCAGTACACGCAATAATTCATATAACAGCAGTGTAGAGAGTGTTCGTCGTAGTGGAACGAGTGGAACTTCTTCAGCGCGTTCTTCTGCAGGAACGGCACGTCGTAGTAGCAATAATGCGTCGACTTATAACCGGGGAAGTTCAAATACACCTTCCAGAAGTTATTCTAATGATAACAGTAGGCGCTCTTATAATAATAGTACTACTACTCCCCGTTCTTCTGGCAGTAGTCGTTCTTCTTCAAGTTATTCTTCTGGTAGTAGTTCACGTTCAAGTGGTAGTTACTCATCCGGTGGCAGCAGTGGTTCTTCCAGCCGTTCAAGCGGCGGTGGCGGTGGTTCCAGCAGAAGAAGATAATGAGTGTATTTATCATAAAAAGAAACGAGTTATGAAAAAAAAATTAACGATAATAGCTTTGGCTGTGCTCGTCGCAACGAGTGTGAGTGCGCAGACTATATATGATGCAGCGACTATTGCTAGTAAAGATTTGAATGGAACCGCCCGGTTCGTTGGTATGGGCGGTGCCATGGGAGCCTTAGGGGGGGATATATCTACTATTGGTACGAATCCTGCCGGTATTGGTATCTATCGAAGTAATGATGCCATGATTTCATTTGGTTATTCCAGTATGGGAGTTGAAAGTAAATTTGCCGGAAATAAGTTTAGTAATGATAAGAATAATGGAAACTTTGATAATGCGGGCTTTGTTTTCTCAACGAAGATCGGGAATCAAACTACACTGCGCTATGTGAATTTCGGATTTAATTATCATAAAGCAAAGTCGTTTAACAAGACAACGACGATGGAAGGACAGTTGGGATACTCTCAGACTGAATTGATGGCAGCACAGGCGAATGGTATGTTTAATGATGGAGTTGACCTTGCATATTATACAGAGGAGAAAATTAATCCATATGATGACCGTGGTCGCGCAGGCTGGTTAGGGGCTTTGGGTTGGGATGCAGAGTTATTCTTAACAGATGACCATCCGACTCATCCTTTTTATCCTTATCCTTATGTGACTAACCCTTATGCCAATTATCGCTCAGAAGAGCGAGGGGGTGTTGACCAGTATGATTTTAATATTGCTTTTAACTTCAATGATCGCGTTTATTTAGGGATAACTATCGGAGCGTATGATGTTAATTATCGAAAAACATATTATTATGGAGAGGATATAAGTAATGACGGTGAATATTATGATCTTTGGAGTGAAAACCGTATTCATGGTGCAGGTTGGGATGCAAAGTTTGGCTTGATTGTCCGTCCTTTTGAAGAGTCTCCTTTGCGGCTTGGATTAGCTATACATACTCCTACATTTTATAAGTTAACTTATACCACCGAAGCGGAAATAGGGTCAAATCTCTGGTATACTGATAATGAAACAGGAGAGGATTTTTTGAATTATCAATCCTATAGTACCTATTATGAGTTGGGTGACAAAAAAATGAATCGCGAATTTGAGTTGCGTAGTCCGTGGACGTATAATCTCAGTTTAGGTTATACCGTAGGGCGTAATTTAGCTTTAGGTGCGGAGTATGAGCATCAGAATTATTCTTCGATGAAGTTTTATTATCCGGAGGGTGATGAGATGCCTGAGACTGATCAAGTTAAGAATTACTTGAAGGGGGTGAATACGTTCCGCATTGGTGCCGAATATAAGGTGATCCCTGAATTTGCATTCCGTCTCGGTTATAATTATAGTTCAGCAGTATTTGAGAATAATGCGGTTAAAGCTCTTCCTGCAAATTCACTTAATGTCGATACGGATTATGCGAATACGAAATCGCTGAGTAATTATACATTAGGCATAGGTTACAGAGGCTCTTCATTCTATGCCGATTTGGCTTACAAATATACGACTCAAAAAGCTGATTTCTATCCGTTTGCACTACCTACAGAAACTGGGGCTTATGATGTACCTGCAGTTACGAAAGTAACCAACTCACGTAGTCAGGTGATATTAACCTTAGGTATGCGTTTCTAAAAGAATAACAATATAAGCAAATAACCTTTCATTGCAAATACCTTGTGTATTAACTAAATCCCTGAAGTCTGCATCATAGCACTTTGGGGATTTTTTTATATTGCTATAAGTTGAGTGAAAGTTTATGTTGATATTTGTATAAATTGTAAAAATAGTTGTATGTAATTGTTTTGTGCTATCTTTCTTGCTGCTTTTGAATAAAATTTACCGAAAAATATATGTATTTAAAATAAAAACATTATCTTTATAGCAGTTCTGCAGAATTAGATGAGACTTAATGTATTACTATTAAAAGATTAATATTATGAATATTAGATTGAAACAAGTAGGACTACTATTAGCTCTATTCATTGTAGGATCATGTTCTAATGATATGATTGAAACAAGTAATAATTCATCATTAATTGAAGAAAGTTATGATGAAATAGACCTAAACTCTTTAAAAAGTGAATTTTCATTTGCTTTGGCTAGAGTTCTTAATGAAAGTGAAGGTGCAAGAAAGCTTATAAAAGAAGAGGCGATAAAGCAGTTTGATCATGATTATGATGTCCTATACATGTTAGTTAAAGAAAAACGATTAAGTGGAGAGGGTACATTGGAAGAACTTTTATCGAAATATATGAGCAAAGAAAACTTGCAAGTTTTATATAGGAAAATGCCTACTCTTACAATTTTTGTTCCAGTTCTTCCAGAAGACATCTTTTCAGCAGAAAAGTGGAATGTTGCTCAAGAAATACCTTTCGTTGCTTATAAAAACAAAGAAGGTCAAATATGGTATGTGGATAATACTGGAAAAGTAGATATAATTGCGAATAATGAAATACCAGCTTTTCCTATTGTTGTAGTAAAACCATCTGAAAGGGTTGTGTTACAGTCGGCGTTAACTAGGAATTATGATAACTCTTGTGTTTTGCGTGCAGAAAATGGTATGAATTTTGTATTTGAATATAAGGAGTTCAATAATCTTGTTAAAGCAAATACTAGGGTTTCTTCTTTAGATATTCCTGCTAGGCTTCAGAAAGTTTTTGATGCAAAGAAATATGCAGATCGGAATGGAGTTTGGCAAAGGGATTATGTTTATTATGATATTATGGAGAATAATGGTAGAGGTGCCTTTTGCAAGGAAATGTCGGAATGTATATATTATCTTGAACTACTGGGAAACCCTAATACTGTATATGGTAATATATCTGATCAAGACGATGACCCACATCATTATGACGAGCAGCTTCAAGCAACAAGAGATCATCCAAACAATAGGGGGCCTGAGAATTTTTGGTTTAATGGGAATTATGAGTTTATTGTAAAAGTTTATGTTAGCAATATTAATTTAGTATCTAATGAGATAATAAAGGGAATATCCATTCCTCCATATGATTTATTTGAACTCGATTTACAAACTCAAGGAAGATATAGGCCTAATCTAATTAAAGGTGTTAAAAGTATAAAGAAATATTATCTGCCCGAACCTTTACCATTGTTTGATTGGAATATTGAGGAATATTCTACTTCTGTGAAAATATCTATTCAAGAAAAGGATTTGCAGACAACGACACAGAATGTAGTAGAAACAACAACTACTTTTGCTACTAATTTTGACTTTGATATAGGTTTGGAAGAGAAAGTGAAAATTGGGGCAAAGTTTGGTATTTCCACTACTGTACAACATAGGGTATCCACTACTGTTACAACGTATTTAGATAGTGATGAGCTAGGAGATGTGATCGTTAACTTTGGTGATGATATTATAATTAAGGATGAGATGGATAGTGTAGGATTTACTTATTGCGGAAAACGCGGTGAATATCATTGTCCTGTTTATGAGCCTGCTTTGAATCCCAAATATAACTCTGGGTATTATAGGATTGGAATAATTCCTTTGGCACAATATTAGATTCAGATACTACTATTTGAACTCTATATTCTTTTTTTAGATGAAGAATAAATTTGTGAAAATCCCCGGAGTCTGCATCACAGGACTTCGGGGATTTTACTGTTTTATAATACTTTGAAAATGATTGTTTTACAAGGAGTTAATTCCTTGTTTACAAGAAGTTAACTTCTTGCTGACAAACTCTAACTTCTTGTTAACAGCCTCTTAATAGGTTATCTTATCTTCCTTCTCACTCCATGTTTCAAAAGCCTTGATGGCTTCATTGTGTAGTAATACTTCTGAGGGTAGTTTGCGATCGGCAGGTTTTAAAGCGATTTCATCATATATGAAAGAGTCGTCGAAACCTATATTTTTGGCGTCAGTCTTGTTGTTTCCATAATACATTTTGTCCAGTCGGGCCCAATAGATAGCACCGAGGCACATGGGGCAGGGTTCGCAAGAGGTATAGATTTCGCAACCACTGAGGTTGAAAGTTCCTAATTTGGTGGCTGCTGCACGAATGGCACTGACTTCGGCATGTGCTGTCGGGTCACATGAAGATGTCACACGATTCGTACCGGTAGCTATGATTTCTCCATCTTTGGCAATGACGGCACCAAATGGGCCGCCACCGTTAGCGACATTCTCCGTGGAGAGATCAATCGCTTTTCTCATAAGTTCTTCTTTGGTCATAATAAAAATGATTATTTTTAGAGTTACTGACAAAGATAACAATGTTTTCTGTATTTACCAATACCAACCTATGCCTATAGAAGCCGGATAGAGCTCGGGTCCTTTATTCTTTTCAAACAAAGAAGTGAGAGCGAAACGGGCATTGAACCCCAAGCAACCGTAACCAGCCTGTAGCAGCAGATTCATGCCAAGCGGATGGGTATTCAGCTTGCTACTCAAAGTATGTTTCTTATCATCATATTTGGCTCTGGATTTAACCCCTACACGCCATTCCACTTCCGGACCAGCGGCAATGAAAGCACGGCGACTGCCGAATTTGGTTTGCCATTCCAGACTGACAGGCAGACGGAAAGCCCAATAGCGTAGCCAACTCTTTTGATAATCCACATCTTCGGCTTGCCGGCAAACGGTGATGCCGTCTACTTTCTCAAAGCCGTAATTGTCATCCAGTTTATAGACGATACGTGCTAAACCGAGGGTGGTGGTCAATCCCCAATGATTGTTACGGGTTATGGCAACTCCGGTATTAAACAGATTGATCCCCCATTCCCAGGATTTCGAGCCAAGTTGAGGTACTTTGGCAGAGTACTGAAATGTATTGCTTGCCAGTTTGTTAAAGCCGAAATAGATGGCGGGGTAGTGAGGATCAAAGCGGTAATAGCCTTTTTTCTTCTTCACGAAAGGCACGGAAACCGTTGTGGTTCGTTCAATGCTGCGGCCGTCTAGATACACACCTTCAAATACCTGGGTGTTTTCGATGGTGTCATTGTCGGCTTTCGCCTCATACATTTTCACTTTGATTTTGCCATCATGTTCTTTAATGATGATCTTCCGTCCGTTGAGATAGAGAGTTGTATCTTGCGGGATGCTTTCTTGTGCCACGACTGTCATGGAAGTCATGATAAGGAATAAAAAGAAAATTCGTTTCATAAGTTTTATTATTTGTGATTTATAAATTTCAGAATTAATCTTTGCTGAATATCAGTGTGACAAGGTCGTCACTGTCTATTTCGCCTTCGATATAGATAAGTGTGGCTTCTCCTTTCTTGCCGAGCCGGAATAGTATGAAGCGGTTTATTTTATCTTTTACCGGAGGCAACTGGTAGTATCCCGATTGAATACGTCCGTCTGTCACCACTTCTTTTATTTTTCTGGCATGTTCCCGGTCGGATTCCAGACACCGGTAGATATCCGGTAATGCTTTTTCTGCCTTTGTCAGTTTCAGGCTTTGGTAATGGGTGATGTCCCAATTCTTGGATAACATCTTGGACAGTTCCACGTAAGTGGCCCCTTTCTCATTGCCGTATTTCTGAAATACGGATGCTATTTGCAGTCCTTTCTGGGCATACATGCCGGTACTGCACAAGAGCAGCAGGCAGCATAGCAGGGTATGAATGAACTTTTTCATAATTGTATCTATTAGTTCTTTTTATTATTCAAACATCAGATCAAGCACTTCATCTTCCGTAGTTCGCATATCTCGGAAGGCAGCAAGGGCTTGTTCATGCACCAGGTTGGCATCGGTGTATTGCTTACCGTCGATAATCACGTAATTTTCCGGAGTGGGGTGAAGGTATCGCTGCGTACCGGCAATGCCGATCACTAATAAAATTCCGGCTGCTATTCCTCCTGCCGTGTAAATAAAGCGACGGCGGAAGGTAAGTTTTTTAGCAGGAGCACTTTCTTGCCGGAATGCTTTTGCTTCCTGATCCAGGCAGACAAACAAGGGACGATATATTTGTAACGATTCCGGTACATTTTCTTGCGTGAAGAAACTGCGTAATTCGCGTTCTTCCTCACATGAGGTCTGTCCTTCGAAATAGCGGTCTATTAATTCTTTTATCTTCATGCTTGTTTCCTCCTTATTTTTTCTTGTACGGTTTGCAGGTAAATTTCTCTCACTTTCTTTCGCGCTCTCGACAGGTTACTTCGGATGGCCTCCGGATTACAGCCTGTGATGTCGGCGATCTCTTCCGTTTCGTACTCCTCGATGTCTTTCATCCGCATGATGGTGCGCTGCAAGGTAGGCAATGAATTAATAATTTCATGCATCAGACGGATTTCGTCTTTTATCTCAAGCAACCGTTCCGGTGTTCCACCGGGAGTGGCATCCTGTACATACTCTAACGGTACGCTGGCTGTATGCCTGGTGCGCCACATATCCATGCAGAGATTATGTGTCATGGTCATGGCGAATGCTTCAATGTTGCGGTACTGTTCCAGTTCAAGCCTTTTGTTCCATAGCTTGAGCAGGACTTCCTGTACGGCATCTTCTGCATCGTCCGGACTTTCGGTCAACTTCCGCGCATAATTCAATAGCTTATTGCGGAGGGGTAGAACGGATATTTTAAATTGTTTGAGTTCCATTTACATTACTAAGACGAACGTGTAAAGCGAACGTGACATCAAAAATAAAAAAAAGTGTTGCACAAAGCAATTTTTTGTTTTGCTTTGGCAACACTTACCATTTGGGGAGAATATGAACTACTTGAGTGGTTCCATATCACTTCATGCAATTATAAGGTCAACCGGACAGAGACTATGCTGTTACCGGACAACAGTACATATACACCCTCACCGGATTCCAGCATCTCAGTACTGATAACTTCCATATTTTTATTTTCATTTGTTTCAACGGCACTTGCACGCTTCATTCCTGCCAACGGTATTTCTATACACTGGGTGGCTCCGGTGAAATTCAGCAATACAACTGTTACTTCATTTCCTGCCTCATTGATGTAGGCTGTGGCACATACCCCTGTATTATTCGAGACAGCTTTAATGCGGGTAGTACCTGTGGCGTACTGTGCGTAATGGGCCATGATGTAACCATTCTTAGCAATATCACCTTCACCCACCGGGCTGCGCTTGTCATTATCGCCCATCAATCCATAGAAGCGTTTTAAATACCAGTATACGTATGCACTGCAATAGCCCTCCATACACATGTGGATTTCTTTGCCAAGATGGTTGAGGCAGTATTGCCATTTTTGGAATTCCCATGCTGACGGATCATCCGATTTTTCTCCGTCATTAAAGAGATGTTCCGTCATCCACCAGGTCTTCCCTTGGATGCGAGGATAGAGACCGCAGATGTAATCGTGACGATTTTTGACGTATCCATTATCCAGGTCTGTAAAACCTTGATAAAGATGTCCTGCAATAATATCGGTCTGTGCAAATGCTCCGGCATCGTTGATTATCGGATCCGTGTATTCGGGCGGTGTACCGCATGCTTCGGGAGACATCAGTCTGACTCCGGTTTCACGGATTTTGGCACCGTATTGCTTCACAAAATCTACCACTTCCTGAGGAGTCCAGTAAGTAAAGTCCATATCCGGTTCGTTCTGAACAGATATGGCATAAAGATCTACTCCATTCTGTTTCATGAAATTGATGTAACGGATAAGATGATCGGCGTATGCTCCATAGTTTTCTTTTTTGAGATGTTTTACTTCTTTGCCGTTCACCTTGATTTGCTCGGAGAGAGCATCTGTACAGTCCCACGGACATGCAAAAACTATTGCTCCATTGGCCTGTGCCGCTTTAGCCGCTTCTACATCAGCATTCCAATCAGATTCGTTGGGATAAACCATCAGGCGAAGGATGGAGTAGCCCAATCCGCCCTCACCATACATTTGGTCTAATTGCCGGGCAGAAATGAGGTTTCCGCCACACCAAATTTTAGGATTGTACATTCCACCGAATCCTGCTATCGGCTGAAATTTCACCGTAGGGTCAATATTAAGTGTAACAGACTTGAACGCCGGTTCCTGTTTTATCAATAAATCAGTAGTCTGCTTGTTGGTTAGGTCAGTAATGTGAATAGTCTGTGTACGTTGTTTCATTGAAGCGTTAGCATTGCAAACCACTTGAATTTTTGTGTACTGCTTTTCTCCATCACTGCTTCCACCTGACATCGGAGTTATACTTTTTACAATATCTCCCTGTTCGAAGGTTATCTCCCAGGAGGTTTTTGCCCACTCTATAACGACCTCCGTCTGATTTTCACCGGCACTCACTGTAATTGACTTTTTAAGGAAGAGCGCATATGCGCCCTTCCCGTTATCATCAGTCTCCGCATTATTATCAGAGCATGCCCAACATGACATTCCCATCAGAAAAATGCATAGATTTCTAATAAATGGTTTCATTATACTTCGGGTTATTTCAATCCTTCAACTATTCCTTCATACATTCCATTTCGATTGTATCCCGAAGCCCAGGGGCAAATCTTGTTACCGGTACTGGTTTCGGTCATACTTGAAATGGATATGCCATATTGCTTGTCCGATGCGATAGTTTTCCGATATTCTTTCATGATGAAAGCTATATAGTTGGCTGCGGCACTCCGTTCATCAGCAGTCAGTTTACTGGTTTGGATGAACTTACCCTCTGTATCTTCCACCATCATACTGAGGTCGGATACACGTATCAGTTTACCGGTCTGTGCCAGCTTGTCGAACAATTCGGAAATCATCTCTTCATTGGCTTTCTGGGAAGTGGCATCTTTGGAATAAACCGCATGGAGAAGGATGTTGTATCCGTCAATACGGGTTACATCATCTGCTTCCCAGGATTTTACCAATGCGATCAATTCATCAGCTTTCTGTCCCATCTCATCAGATTGATTGAATGTATTGCTGACGAAGAGGTTGAGATCAATTTTCGCTGTGTCACGGGCCTGTTTCACGGCTGTACGTGCATATTCTACTTCGCCCAAGTATTCACCCCAGTTGAAGGTGTTAGCATCCATGGTTTTGTCAAGTGGTTCGCCTACAATATTCCATACTTTTACAGATTCACCACCGGCATTTACTATACCACCAATCCATTTATTCATCTCTTCCGTGAAGATGTTCTTTTTCTCTTCGGGAGTTTTCTCGATGATGGTATCGTCGGCTTTCCAGTGGAGGCTGATATTATCGATGTAAGCATGCCACTCGGCAGAGCCTGAACCTACGGCCAGTTCTATCTCAGTCAGATCCTTCATGGAATTGGGAATGGCGATCTTTCCACTTCCCGCAGTTTCACCTTCTTTCAGGAATGTGATATAAATCTTGTCTCGTCCCCATTTGTTAGCTTCACAACCGAAGTTGAACGGTCCTTGGCCACAGTTGAACTCTTGTCCATTAATCACTACCCGCATGCCGTCACCCCAGCCACCTTTGCCATCTATCAGGTACATGTCGAGAGAAAGACCTATGTAGTCACCTAACGTTCTTCCGTTTTGCAATTTTACAGTGAATTTAGGATAAGATCTATTGCAAGGGGTGGCAGCCGTACCTACGTGTAATACTTTGCCACTACCTTCAGGATCATTTTCTATAACGGAAGAGTTTCCGTTAGTCATCGGATAAGATGTACCAAGTTCATCTTTTTCAAAGTCAATTTTAGTGACACCTGTTCCGGGGAGCTCATAATTCATTACGATGTTATCGAGAAAATATTGTGCTCCTCCAGAGGCGGACCCAACGGCAAGCTCAAATTCAGTAAGTCCTTTCATTTCATCCGGCAATATGAAACCTGGAGCTGTGGCGCTATTTAAGCTGATGACTGCTCCGCGATTCCAAGTGTTGGGATTACAACCGAAAGTTTTAGCATTCATGCCAACGTTGAACTCTTTTCCATTAATAAAGACCCTCATACCTGCTCCATATATACCGTCTTCGTTTACAATACGCATATCAATGGTCAGATTGATGTAATCGCCCAGTTTTCGGCCTTCCGGTAACTTGACGTTGAACTTAGGATGTGAATAGGCAGCTTTGTTGTCATCGGTACCTACATGCAGTGCTTTGCCACTCTTCCCATCCGGATCGTTTTCCACCACAGCCAGACTTCCCCCGGTCATACCATAAGCTGTGCCGAGTTCATCATTCTCGAAGTCGCAAATCACAGTTTTGCCTTTCTCGGGTACGAAGGGGATAATAATGGGCTGTATCAGTTCATTATAGTAAGCGGTGCGTTGTCCTTGGTTGGAACAGAGCGTACCACCATAAAGCGTTATGTCCGTTCCTTTGACGGCATCAGATACTAATTGCATTCCGCCAAAATCGAAGGAACCATCCTCTTTCAATGAATTGACAGGTGTGAAGGAACCGCCAATATCTATACCATCAAAATTGCTAAGTATGGTGCTGTAAGCAATGTCTTTTTTTAAAAAGTCTGTTGCAGACAAGTTTGCCGTAAACTTGAACGGAGAACCGGCATCGCGGGTAATGTACGATTTCAGCAAATCGAAGCTGGCCAGGTATTCGCTGTTGGCCACTTCTTCAGGCTTTTCTACCTGAAGGTTGCAATCGTACTTATCGGTGCATGCCATAACCGTTACACACATCATGGCAATACCGATTATCTTATGATTAAAGTATTTCATGTTTTCTTTGTTTAAACGTTTATACCAGATAATACTATCTTATTTCTATCTCGAATGACTTGCCACCTTGTACGGCACGACTGCTTAACACCAACGTATCTTTGGTGGCGTACTGCATGTTTTTGGTTTTAAAGTCAATTGTATAGTCCAGATAGATAGCATTACGATCTTTACCGCCAAGGCTGTTCTTTTCGCCCTTCTTCACAAATTTACCGGTACCGGAGATGATGAGATCGTCGGAAGTACTACCTACTGTGCAATTTCCATCTTCGGTAAAAATCAAGCTGAGGTTGTAATTGAAAAGATTACCTTGCGCGTCCTTGGTTGATAAGGATAGAATATTGTCTTTCAGGCTTTCAGTTGTAATATTTACTTTCTCATCCTTCTCTACATATTGCTGGTGGCGTACCAATTGCGAAGAAACACCGTTTATCACAGCTTGATCCACTCCACGACGCAGGTACTCACCATGCCAAGGATTGACATACTTTACAGCATAAAGTACAAAATTCTTGGGTTGTACACTCCAGTCGCCACTATTTGTCAACATGGGGTTTGCTACGACTGCCTTACCCTGAAGGATGGAGTCTGCACCTTGTACGCCTGTCATCTTCAGAGGAATCACGTAATAATTATCAAGAGTCTTTTTATCAGCAAAGAATGCATCGGTAAACTGTACCTCCACACCACCTATAACTTCACCCTTGGGAATATTGATCTGGTTGGCGGCCAGGGTGTAGTAGGAGGTAGGCATAGGGGTAACAGGAGTGTTACTTCCTTTGAAATAGAGGTTTTCGCAAAGCGATTCATCTACCTGAGTATCAATAATTACATTCTTGCGGTTGGTATAACCACCACCCCAAGCTGCTTTAATGGATACTTTGTGCTGATTATCCAAAGAGTTATCGAGGAATTCGTCTTCTCCCAATTCAATGGTACGCAAACCATATTGATTGGCAAAATATACAGTTTGATAATCGAAGTCGGAGAATTCATTGTCAGAGCTTTCGCACGCGGTGAAAGACAAGAGTAATGAAGCCAGTCCGATATATGCTAATTTCTTTTTCATATCATGCTATTTTATTAATAGTGTTCACAATTTTGTTTATTTCCATCCTTTATTCTGGATGAGGTTGCTGTACTTCAATATCTCAGAGTTTGGGATAGGACAACAGTACATGTAGTCTTCATACGAACGTTCTTCCACGGTTATCTTCTGATAACTGTTACCATTCCAGCTAATGCCATATACCGGTTCGTTCAGGTCGGCTTTCCAGCGACGGAGATCCCAAAAACGGAATCCTTCGAAGCAGAGTTCCAGTCGACGTTCATTGCGGATCAGTTCACGCATCTGTTCTTTACTGGCAGCGCATGCTTCCAGATAGGCATCATTGGTACCACCTATGCCGGCACGTTTCCGGATGGCTTTGATTACATCGTAAGCGGAGTAATCTCTGCCGTTGGCGTTTTTCGGTCCCCAAGCTTCATTGGCTGCCTCAGCATAATTCAGGTACATTTCAGTATAACGGATACGGGGTGTGTAATGCGGCTGTTTGGAAATGGATGCCGGATTACAGTTCACATCCATGCGCAAGCGTTTTCTCATGTAATAGCCTGTTCGGGTCGAGCGGTTTTCGGTCACGTTAACGCCGTCTTGATTTCCCTCATTGATGTTGATTGTTATACTCTTCTCACTGATTGTACTTCCATTGTAAAAGATGTATTTGCCCAAACGGGGATCGCGTCCAGCATAAGGATTGTTGGCATCGTATCCGCTGGCTGCGTCATTGATGGGGTATCCATTGGCCATGGGGAATATATCGACCAGATTCTGCGACGGATTCATGTAACCATTACCGTACAAACTCGGTGGGAAATTTTGTGATTCCTGGTCGTTATCACCACTTCCTTTGTTTCCTCTCCATAAGATTTCATTTGGATTGGCACCATCCTTAATTGTATTTATAATAGTGGGTGAGTAATATTCCACTCCGTCGGATGCTAATCCTGATAGACCTCCTTTGTAGTCTATTACAGCTGCTGCGGCATTAGCTGCATCCGCCCATGTGGCAGCGTTGGAAGCATCTTCAAAGAAGGGACTGGCAGCCAGTACGGCTGTGCGTGTACGGAAGGCACGGGCTATGATTCCGTTATACAACTGACGTGCTTTGGCACCCATAACGGTGTTGTATTTACCGACGTCTTGTGTGAGACTCTGGAAATCTGCAGGAACGCTTCCTGAAACATCTTCATACTCATAAGGAAGTCTTTTCTCTGCTTCGGAAAGATCATTGTAGATTTGTTCTACACAAGCCTGAAACGAGGCACGCGGTTGATTGAAATCCGATTCTATTGTTTGAGGTTCTGTAAATATGGGCACACCGAGCAGTTCGCCATTTGCACCAAAACCGGCATGGGCACGAAGCAGATAAAAATAGAACATCCCACGGAGTCCGTAAGCTTCGCCAGTGAGGCGTTGCGCAAACAATTTGTTCAGTTCTTCATCATCCGACCATTTTACGCCTCCCACATTCTCCAGGAAGAGGTTGATGTATTGAATGGCACCGTAGGAATTGGTCCACTGATTCTGTGGATTATATGAACTTGTAGTCCAGGCACCGGTGGCCATTTGCAGATACACATTACTTGGCTGGTTGGTTACGGCGTCATCCGTGCCATACTCGCTGTTATCGTAATAGCCCGGAATCAGACTGTATACATTGTGCAATATTCCCCGTGCGTATTCCGCATCGTTGTACATGTTTTCCACGCCTTGGAAGTTTTCGATGGCTGGTGAAAACAAATCATCACAACCGGTGAGCATCAGGGCACCTATTATAAAAGGTATAATTTTCTTTTTCATAATCTTCTTCTTTATTAATCAATAAAATCAGAATGCAGCCTTGAAACCTGCATAGAAGTTACGGCATTGAGGGGAACCGGTACTCAGCTCCATATGCTTCCGCTCTTTAGAGATGGTAAGCAGATTGCTACCTCCGCAATAAACACTTAAACCACGAACAAACGTTCCTTTGAAAGTATTTTCAGGGAAGTCATATGTCAATTGCACTTGGTTCAGGCGGAAATAGTTACGCTTATACATCCAGAAAGTGGAATTGCGGTAGTTATTGTCACCATTGGTGGTGGTCAGGCGTGGGTAGGTGGCTACATCCTTTGTATCTTCGGTCCAACGTCCCCATACCACTTCTGAGAATTTGCTCGTACCGCGGTTCCAGTAGTAGGAACTGCTTTTAAAGTCTACAGAGCCGGTTTGACCTGATCCCATGGCAAATAGCGAGAAATTTTTCCATTTCACAGTTAAGTTCAATCCGAAGGAGAAAGGAGGAGCTGACCAACCGTTCTTTCCTAATTCAATTTGGTCCTTGCTGTCGATTACACCATCCTCGTTAATATCTTTGTACTTCAGGTCACCGGGTTTTACCGTACCAAATGTTTGACGGGCATGATTGTCTATGTCAGTCTGATCCTGGAAGAAACCTTCGCATACATAACCGTAGGAAGCATCGAGTGCACGACCTTTGCGATACTGGTAATCTTCGTCGTAAAGTTCGTCACGTTTCAGAGCTTCGGAGGAGTACACCATACCATTGAAACCGAGTGTTACGTCAAAGTCGCCGAATTTCTTGTTGGCACTTAGCGCGAAGTCAAAACCACTGCGTCTGTCCTCGTTATAATTGATCCAGGGCATGAAGGTGGAGTTACTGCTTAAAGCAAAGTACGTAGGATATATGGAAGAGGAACCTTGGGTAAGTAAGCCTTTCGTGTCCTGCCTGAAATAGTTGACGTTCAACTTTAGCAGACGGTTGAATAGCGTAGCATCAATACTTGCACGGAACTCTTCACGTGTGACGAAGCCAAGGTTAGGATTATCGCCACGTTTAGAGGCTGGAGTCCATCCGCCCGCTGTGCCATCGTGCCATTGTACATAGAATCCTTCATTTTGTCTTTTGGAGAAAGTTCCTTTATACAGGTAATAATCGGAGATGTCAAGATCTTGATGCAGGTTGGCATAAGATGCTGTGATTTTCAGATCGTTTATAAACTTTACATTTTCCATAAACTTCTCTTTGCTGATTCTCCAGCCCAAAGTGACTGACGGAGAGAAAGCGTTACGCTTGCCTTCGGGTAATTTGGCCGAATGGATCACGGCACCACTGAAATCGGCATAATACTTATGATTGTAATTGTAGGATGCCCGTAAGCCTAAGTTCACATTACTGGTACGGTGATAATCACTGCTTTCATGGTTTTCGTCAGCAGAATTCTGCGTTTGATAACCCCAGCCTATGAATGTAGCTGCTACGTTGTGGTATTTTGCGAACGTGCGGGCATAGTCAAACTGTGCACTGAACGTCATGGTCTGATCGTAAGTGGACTTGCCGACATATTCATTGGGATCTTTTTTGTCTTCATTGTGTTTCTTCAAGGCAATAATCATATCTTTGCCATTCACCTGAGACCATGTAGGTTCATAAACGGCGTAGGTCTCGCTGAAAGCTTCCGAATAGTAAGAAGTATAGTCTACACTATAAGAAGTTTTAAACGTCAGGCCTTTCAATAAAGAACCCAGATCGGCGGCAAGGCTGACATCGAACATAAACATACGTGCCTTTTCCTTGACATATCCGGCAGCCAGAAGATCTGCAAAAGGATTGGTCATGTCGGACGATGTTCCTCCAAGCAGATATTTGCCGTCAATCAGGTGATTACTGTTGGTAATATATTCCTGTATTTGAGCGACGCTGGTATCCATCATGTCGATGGGTAATAGCGGAGCAAACCAATTGGGACGCAAGGTGGATGCAGTTCCCCAAAAGTTTCCGCGACCTGCATACTGATTGGTAAAGACAACTGCCGCATTGGTAGTAGCCTTTAGCCATGAGGCAAGTGTCATGTCTACGTTACCGCGTACATTGAAACGCATATTGTAGGCATTCTTTGATTCACCATATTTCAGCAGGTCGTTACTATAATCCATACCGAAATTCAGGTAATAGTGTGTGCGATCATTACCTCCATATACTTCACCTGTCACATCTGCATTATAATATGCCTTTTTCAGATAGTCCGAACTATAGAAATCAATGTTCGGATAACGATAAGGATTGGTTTCCATGGCAGTGTTGTAGATATCTGATGCGCTGTATTTGGGGGACAGCCCGTCATTACGGCAAGCTTCATTGTAAAGGGTCATGTAGCAGTCTGAATCCAAATATTTGGGATAAGATTTGGGAACATTAATGCCTGCATTGCCCCGTACGTCGATGCGCATCGGTTCATTTTTACCACGTTTGGTAGTGATCAGGATAACACCCTTTGCCGCACGGCTACCATAAAGTACCACGGCAGCAGCATCTTTCATTACCGAAACACTCTCTATTTCCGAAGCGCGTACATTACTTGCACTGCGGGGTACTCCATCCACCAGGACAAGTGCTCCTTGCCCCCATACGTTGCCGGTGTATCCACCTATCAGACTTTCCAGTCCAACTAAGCTACTGGAACTATTTACTTTTTTGGTCAGTTCGGACGTGTTGACCGTAGAAATGGCATGCGTCAAGTCTTCCTGGGCAACCGTACCGAAAGCCACATTCACCAGGCTATCTTTGTTTTCTTCTTGCGCCTGAATACCTCCTGCATGAAACAGAGACATGGCGAAAACAGTACAGCCAATATATATAAACTTTCTATTCATTTTTTGCGTCATTATTAGTTAATACGTCAAGATTACCATCCGGGATTCTGGTAGAACCCTTCATACATGCTAACATCCTTTTTAGGGAGCGGATACCAATAGTGTCTGTCGGTATATTTACGCTCAAGCAATACTACTTCACGCAAGTTCTTGATAGCATTTTCTTCCGGTTCGTCATAATTATAGTCACTAGGATCGGCACGGTCGAACTCAATCTTGGTCTTCAGTGTGTAAGGATATTGGGTGAGAAGCATCCAGCGGCGAAGATCGATAAAACGGAATCCTTCGAAGGACAGTTCCACGGCGCGTTCACGGCGTAATTCGCTCAGGAAATCAGCAGTACTACCCAGGAACTTGTCGAGTACGGGAGCTACCCCGGCACGTTCGCGGATCTTGTTCAATGCCTCTTCGGCTGTGAGTGAGTAGGTAGCAGCTTTACCCTTCGGACCGTTGTAGCCTACAGCCGTAGCTTCAGCATACATCAGATATACATCTGCCAGGCGCATAAGGCTGAGGATCATGATATTGTTTTCTTTATAACCGTCAACCGTATTCATCAATTGCGGACAGAGTTTGCTGTTCATATAGGCTGTGAAGCAGCCTTTCTTTTCATTTGCTTCTTCACTCTCTCTACCTCCGGTGAAAAGTTCTGCCGTTCCACCTGCACCACCGGTACTTTTCCACTTCACACCGTCGAACATGATGGTTTTATAGAAGCGTGGGTCGCGGTTTTTCCAGGGATGTGTGGGATCATAGCCTGATTCGGCATCTGCCTTTGTCATGTCATTAATCGGGTAACCGTTCTGCATGCCATAGTAGTTTACGTAGTTGGCGGTAGGATAGCATTTAATACCGGAATACTCAATGGATTGAGGTCGGAAGTCGTTAACCATATTCCAGCGCCAGCGTCCACTATAATCCTTGATATTCTCCATAAAGATGGACTCTTTTACTCCGTTCAGCTTGCCGCTTGAGTTATGCAACAGGAAGATGTCGTTATATTCGGAGAAGTCAGCCAGTTCGTAACGGTTGGTCGATTCGGTGAGGGCAAGGGCTTGTCCGAGAGCATCGGCACCTCGTTTGCACAACTCTGCATTGTATTCCTTTGCGCCTCCGGAAGCCCAGTTCATCAACGGACTGCCTGCCCAAAGCAAGGTCTTGCCTTTATAAGCTAAAGCCATGATACGGTTGATACGCATATTGTTTTTGCCTAAAGTCACTTTACCGGCGGTGGTTGCATCCCAATCAACAGGAAGTAGACTGGCTGCATGTTCAAAGTCGGCTACGCATTTTTCCGCACATTCTTGCCATGTAAGACGGGCTAACGTGGGAGCTACATCCGAAGACAACACTGTATCAATATACGGCATGCCGCCCCACCATTCCATTAGCATAAAGTGATACCATGCGCGGAAGAAGTAAAGTTGTCCTTCTATGAGATTGCGTTCTTCCTCGGTGGCGCTTATCAGATTGCCGAGGTTGGCGATGCCGATATTGGCCTTACGGATAGCATACCAGGAGTTGGCCCATAAGTGACCTTTATCAGTTCGGTTGTCTGAACCTGCCGAGCCTTGATTGTTCGGGTAACCATAGTAAACAGTAGTCCAGGCCCAGAAGTCTCCGTTGTCCACACTACGGGCTTGCATACGCATTTCCTGTGGTTCCCAGTATTCATCTTCACCATAGTTGAAGCAAGTATGTCCGGCATCTTTGTTGTTTGAAACTACCGGGATACAATTATAGAGTTCTTCAGTGAAACCCTGAAAGTTCATAAAATTCTTATAAGGGTCATTATCCTGGTAGTCACTTTCCGGAGCTTTGTTCAGATAGTCTGTACATGAGGTCATCCCCATTATGCCAGCCATTGCAATAGCCGACATCATAAATAGTTTATTTATATATTTATTCATAATTATCTCTTCGTTATTATAAGGTTATGTCGATACCAAAATTGAAGCGGCGTACCGTAGGGTAGGCACCGTCCGAAGAGCCTGTACCGTAGTTGGCTTCACGGTCATCCGGCATGTCGGTCCACATGTAGAGATTATCGCCGTTCAAGTAGAGACGGCAGGAATTGATGCCCATTTTCTTCAGCCAATTGTTCTTGAATGTATAGGATAATTCAACATTCTTCAGACGAAGGTAAGCACCATCATACCAGTAACGTGTTCCGGTAGCAGCTGCGTCTACAGTAGTTCCCCAGCGTGGAGTGGGTAGGGTGGCATTGCCTCCCGGTGTCCAGTATGAACCTTCTGCATAAGCTACGTGAGCTGTAGAACGGAATGTCGGGAAATTGACTTCACGGGTTACATTGGTTACGCCATAGAATTGGGCAAAGCAACTGAACCCTTTCCACTCAAAACCGAGAGAGGCATTATAGGTGTTCTGCGGTGTACTGGCATACTGATAAGGAGCACGGTCGTCGTTGTCAACTATACCGTCACCGTTGAAGTCTATAATATTGTAGTCGCCCGGTAACTTCATGTCATTTCCGGTTGTCCAATTACTACTACCTATCACATCGTCCCAGGTAGCCAGATTCCCATGGTCGATATATGAATATACTTGGTTAATTGTATGTCCGGCTCCCTTCTGATAAGCAGGTAGCAAGGGAGCGTCATCTCTGAACTTGATTTCATTGATGGCGTGAGTCATACTGGTGTTCAGCCAGGCACGTAGACCATTGTTGAATACATGATTCAAACGTAATTCCAATTCATAGCCGTGGCTGTTGACTTTACCTAAATTGGTTCGGGGAGCCGTTGTACCAAAATAAGACGGAATGGCACGGCTGTCACCACTAATTATAATGTCCGTACGGGTATCGTTGAATACATCTACTGAACCTGCTATCAGTCCATTAAAGAAAGCGTAGTCTAAACCAATATTACGTTTCTCTACAGTTTCCCAAGAGACATCCGGGTTACCCAGAGAAGAGATTTTCCAGTGAGTATAAGGAGAGTTGTCCGGATTGATGCTACCCATGACAGTGTTACCACCATAACTCAACTGATCTTTGTATAAGAAACGACCAGCTGTAAATCTCTGCCACGGAGCGACCACGGCATCATCACCTACTCGTCCCCAAGAAGCGCGAAGCTTTAACATATCGACGAACTTCAGTTTTTTCATGAAACTCTCTTCACTGATCATCCAACCCAGTGAGAGGGAGGGGAAGAAGGCGAAACGATAATCAGGACCGAACTTTTCGGAACCGTTATAAGCACCATTCGCCTCGAAGAAATAGCGCATGGCGTAGTTATAGGTAAAACGGAATACCCAGTCTTCCCGATAGATGGGGAACACACTTCCCTGTGCCTCTTTTAATCGGCTGAAAAGGCCAAGACCGGTCACTTCATGCTTGCCGAAGGTGCCGGCATAGTCAAACTGCATGGAGTAGTATAGTTTGCGATAAGTGGCTCCAATGTTTGCACTACCGGATTGTTGTAACCAATAGATCGGATTAGTGACTTTGTCGAGTCCTGTTCCTGTATCAGGGTCATATTTATAGGAGATATTGCCTGTATCCGGATCCACCCAGATGCGTTGTGCATCGTTGTACTGGTCACTGAGGCCGCGTTTGTTCTCCGCAAAAGTGTAGTCCATAGAGAAGTTCGCCTTGAATCTCAGTCCTTTGGTCAGCATAGCCAGGTCCTGCTCCAAAATGAAGTCAGTAGTCATTTTGGTGGTGGTGCGTTTCTCTTTACCGCCTACAGCCAGGAAATAGGCTGAGTTGGGTACATCGGCATCACGCGGCGCATACCATCCCCACATACCATTGGAGTAGACGGGACGCATGGCGTCGGGAGCGGATTTATAAGCTGAGTTTCAGAAACCGGTGTCATTGTCGCTCATATCCCAAGGCAGCTGACGTTGTGCATTCGAACCAAACAGGTTGGTAGAGAATTTGGTCGTTTTTGTTAAATGGAAGTCCAGGTTGCTGCGTACGTTGATGCGGTTATAGCCAAAGCCGGAGTTGTAACCACGTCCGTTTTCAAAGCTCTTGAACAAGTCACCTTCGTTTACGAAATCTACAGCTGCGAAGTAATTTACAACTTTAGTGCCACCTGATACGTTGACGCTGGTATTATAGGACATAGCGACTTTCTTGAAAAGCTCATCCTCCCAATCCACATTAGGATAGCGGTCCCACTCTTCGGCATTGGCCGGATGACGATACTTATCGATGATGGCTGCCGGTGTGTAGTTTGCCCATCCGGCAGGATTGAGACAAGCTTCGCGCTCAATGGAGTTATTCATCAAGTAGAATGTGTCATAAGCATCATACTTTTCAGGGAGTTTTGATACTACTTTAGCTGTCATATTGGCCTTGATCTGTACGTTGGCTTTTCCTTCCTTACCGCGTTTGGTAGTGATAAGGATTACTCCATTAGCACCTTTCACACCATAAACAGCAGTAGCGGATGCATCTTTCAATACAGAAATGTTCTCCACCGAGGAGATGTCTACTGAACTCATTTCACGTTCGATGCCGTCTACCAGTACCAGGGGTTCGCTATTATTCCACGAGCTCTGTGTACGGATAATAATCTTCGGGTCTTCGGCACCGGGCATACCGGTAGAACTGGAAGTAATGACTCCCGGAAGGTTACCCGTTAAGGCAGCTCCTAAATTGCTTACTCCAGCCCGCTCCAGCGTTTTTCCGGAAGTCTGTGTAATGGCTCCTACCACCGACGCTTTCTTTTGCTGTCCGTAACCTACTACTACAACTTCGTCCAGTAGCTGTGTATCATCTTTCAGAACTACTTTGATTGTCCCTTTTGAAGAAGCCTTCACTTCCTGCGGCTCCATACCTACAAACGAAACGACAAGAACTGACTTTTCATTGGGCACGGTCAATACAAAATTACCGTCTATATCTGAGATCGTACCTATTGAATTATTTCCTTTTACAACTACCGAGGCTCCAATTATAGTCTCGCCATTGTCGTCCACGACTGTTCCTTTCACTGTTATTCCTTGTTGTGCCGAAGCTGTCAGGCAGCTAAAAAGCATCAAAAGAAACAAGTAAGGAATCCTTTGAATTTTCTTTTTTACATTTTTCATTACCATTAGTTTAAGATAGTTAATAACTATGTTTTCTCTGATGTCATAAAGCCAGGATTAACTGTTGTCATACATGCTTTCCATAATTCTTTTAGTTTTAAGATTAATAAATAATGATAAAGAACCTTTTTGTTCCCGAAGCAAAAGTAGGAAGTATAATAACAGTAATAAATATGTTGCTATTGCAGAAAGATTAACTGATGTTGCATTCTATATTAGGGGTGTATCATAGACTTTAATTGATGTAACACAGTCTTATTCTTTTAATTCGTAATATGCTTGAAAGTATCTGTAACAGTGATCTTTGGCAGGCTTCTGGAGGGCGTGTACCTTTGTTTCACAGTATTATTAATCTAATTTATTTCTACATGATGAGAATATCATTAAAAACACGGATTGTCTGCCTGCAACTTTGTCTCACTCTGGCTTCGGCACTGCAAGCGGCGGATAAGTTTGTCTCTTTCATTCGGGAAGAAGGTACGTTGGAGCTTGTAACATCTCAACAAAGGAGTTTCAGTATTTTATGTGCTGATGAGGAACATAAAGGAGTATTAACGGCTGTACATAATTTACAGGAGGATTTTTATAAAGTGGCCGATATACGTCCTGCATTAGTGACCGATGCAAAACGGAAGGGAAGTACGGATGGGCAAAATGTACGTATTCTTATTGGTTCTTTTGACGAGTCTCCATTCATAAAGCAATTGGTGAAATCGAAGAAACTGGATGCCCGCGAGTTGAAAGGCATGAATGAGAAGTTTATAATCACCACAGTAAAAGATCCGGTGGAAGGAATACCGGGTGAAGTGTTGTTAATTGCTGGTAGCGATAAGCGTGGAACTATCTATGGAGTTTATGAGTTATCTCGTCAGATAGGGGTGTCTCCCTGGTATTGGTGGGCGGATGTTCCGGCGGAACGGCATGAGGAACTCTATATTAAAAAAGGTGTATATACCGACGGAGAACCGGCAGTGGAGTATCGCGGTATTTTTATTAATGATGAATGGCCTTGCATGGGAGGTTGGACCACGGAACGTTATGGTGGCTTCAATAGTAAAATGTACGTGCATGTGTATGAATTACTGCTTCGCCTGAAAGCCAACTTCCTATGGCCGGCTATGTGGAGTGCTGCTTTCTATGCGGATGATCCCATGAACAGTCCATTGGCTGATGAGATGGGGATCATAATCGGTACTTCCCACCATGAGCCTATGGCGCGTAACCATCAGGAGTATGCTCGCAATCGTAAAGTGTATGGAGCCTGGAACTATCAGACAAACAAAGATGGTATCGATCGCTTTTTTCGTGAAGGTATAGAGCGTATGCGGGGTAAAGAAGAAGTGGTGACCATTGCGATGCGTGGTGACGGTGATGCGCCGATGGGACCTGATACGGATACAAAACTGTTGGAAAATATAGTGAAAGAACAGCGTCGTATCATAGCCGAGGTTACGGGAAAATCTGCTTCTAAGACTCCACAATTATGGGCGCTTTATAGTGAGGTACTGGAATATTACGATCAAGGTATGCAGATACCGGATGATGTAATAATTCTGTTATGTGATGACAATTGGGGAGATGTTCGCCGTCTGCCCGAGCCGGGTGTTAAACGTCATCCCGGTGGTTATGGCATGTACTATCATGTGGATTTGCATGGTGCTCCGCGTGCTTATCAGTGGTTGAATATGACTCAAATCCAGCATATGTGGGAACAACTTTATCTGACGTATGCTTATGGTGTGGATAAGATGTGGATATTGAATGTAGGTGATTTGAAACCGAATGAGTTTCCTACGGATTTCTTCTTGAAAATGGCATGGAATCCTGATGCTTTTAATGCGGGTAATCTGATGGATTATACAAGAGAATTTTGCCGCCAGCAATTTGGCAATGAATATGCTGACGAAGCTGCACGAATTTTAAATCTTTATTGTAAGTATTGCGCTCGTGTGACGGCAGAGATGTTAGATCACAAAACCTATAATTTGCAAAGTGGTGAATTTAAAGCTGTGGCCGATGAGTTTCTGGCATTGGAAGCACATGCTGTCCGTCAGTTTGCTTTGCTGCCGGAGAATAGGCGCGATGCTTATAAGGAGCTGATATTATTCCCTGTGCAGGCTATGGCCAATCTTTATGAAATGTACTGTGCTACCGCCATGAACCGGCAGTTGGCTGCTGAAAATGATGTGCGTGCCAATGCCTGGGCGGATCGTGTGGAGTATTGCTTCCGGAGAGATGCGGAGCTATGTACCGATTATAATAATAATATTGCCGGTGGCAAATGGAAACACATGATGGATCAGACCCATATAGGCTATACTTCATGGGATGAACCGAAAGGAGGAAATATAATGCCGAAAGTAACCCGTGTGGATGTTTCCCAGAACGGAAATATGGCAATGGGTGGTTATGAATACGAAGAGAACAGTGGTGTAGTGGTAATGGAAGCGGAGCGTTTTGCTACATCCGTTCAGGAACCAGGTACACAATGGACTGTTATACCGGACTTGGGACGTACACTCTCCGGACTTTGTTTGATGCCATATACCAAGCCGGTATCCGGTGCTTCGTTGATCTATCAAATGCGATTAAAGTCTGACTTGTCCGGTGTGCGTGTACGCCTGATATTGGATAGTACCTTGCCTTTTATTAAGGGAGGGCATAGTTATGCCATTCGTTTAGATGACGGTGAAGAACAAATCGTGAATTACAATTCAGACCTGACTTGGGCCAACTGTTATTCAAAAATGTATCCTGCGGGAGCGGCACGGGTGATAGAGTCAAAAGTAACTTTTCCTGATGTCACTCTGGAGGCCGGGGTACATACTCTGACTATTCGCCCTCTCAGTCCGGCGATAGTATTGCATAAGATCATAGTAGATTGCGGAGGCGATATGCCCGGTAGGCTTAACCTAACGGAAAGCCCTCGGACAAGAACTTTAAAATAGCTATGTAAAAGATGCCATCTTTTTTATCAAAAGTTGGCATCTCTTGTTGCATAAGTTGGCATCTTTCATATCAAAAGATGCCATCTTTCGTTTTATCCTGCCCTATATGGCGTTCCATATACTCTGATGGTGATATGCCATACATTTCGCGGAATGCCGTGGCGAAGTAAGTGGGATGCGTAAAACCGGTTAATGTAGCTACTTCTGTAATACTATGCCGCTTGTCGACCAACAGGGTGGCTGCCTGCTTCAGACGCAAGTTACGAATGAGTTGTTGTGTAGTCTGATTCGTGAGTTCTTTGAGCTTGCGATGCAGATGTACACGGCTGATACCTACTTCCGTACTGATCATTTCGACAGTTAATGCCGGATTGCCTAAATTCTCATTGATAACGCGCATGACACGTTCCATAAGCCGGTCATCGGGAGATTTTACTTCTGGGATTGAGATTTGTTCCTCCTGATTCTGACGGCCACTGAAAGCATTACGCAATTGTTCCCGGCGGCGGATGAGGTTTAAGACAGTTTTTCTCAGCAACTCAATGCTGAATGGTTTCATCAGATAAGCATCGGCACCGGTATCCAACCCTTCCAGATTGTCCTCCTCGCTGGTACGGGCGGTAAGCAGGATGATGGGTAGATAGTTGATGTTCACATTCTGTCGTATCTTGCGGCAGAGTGTCAGTCCGTCCATTTCAGGCATCATCACATCGCTGATTATCAGATCAGGCGTATGGGATAATATCGATGCTAACGCTTCTTTTCCGTTACTGCATTCGGTCATGTAAAAGTCATTGCTCAGTTCGCGGCAGATGTAGTGGCGAATCTCTTCATCGTCTTCTACCACAAGCACATGGCGACGACTGCGGGCACGGACTTTGCCGTTGGCTTCTTCATCGTCATCATAAGGCAGCGGGGAAGCTATGGTAGCCGGTTCTGCCGTCGGGATATTTATTATGGTGTCGGCGGTCGTTGTTTCTTCTATTTCTTCCTTTTTCAAATGTCCCTTTCCTAGCGGTAGCCGTATGATAAACCGGGAGCCCGGTTTGCCTTCGCCATTGTCCTCTACGTGAATATTTCCGTAATGCAGCTCCACTAAAGAGCGTGTAAGATGAAGCCCGATACCTGTTCCTATATTTGAGTTGTTCTGACTGTTGCGTATCTGGTAGAATCGCTCGAATATATGTTCCCGCTCAGTGGAAGCAATGCCGATACCACTGTCCGCAACTGTGAACTCAACATATCGGCGCAGAGGTGCATTTTTGGGAAGGTGAGTATCCTCACCTGTGCTGAGGCTGATTTCCACTTGTCCGTTTTCAGGTGTGAACTTACAAGCATTCGACAGTAGGTTCAGGATGATCTTGTCAAAGTTCTTAGGATCTATCCACATTTCTATTTCAGGAGCAGAGGTGTGGAATTTTAAGTCGAGTTTCTTTACCCTTGTCTGTTGTTCGAAGGTTTCTAACAGGTCACGGGTGAAACTAACGATTTCAGCCTTTTTAAACATGAGGGACATTTGTCCTTTGTCTATTTTTCGGATATCCATTAATTGGTTTACCAATTGCAGGATGCGCTCGGCATTCCGTTGTATAGTACTGTAGAGCTTTCTACATTCTGCATCCTTATCTTTTGCCATCAATTGTTGCAAGGGACTGATGATAAGCGACATCGGAGTTCGTATTTCGTGAGAGATATTAATAAAGAACTGTAACTTTGCTTCGTTAATTTGCTCGGCATGGATGTGCTGCAACATCTTTTGATGCATACGGTAACGATGATGCACTTGCATCACAATGAATCCGATGATTGATAATGTCAATAAGATGTATATTAATTTGGCCCAACCTGATGCCCACCATGCCGGATCTATCTGGATGATGATTTCTTTCTCTTCCGAGTAGGCTGTATAGTCTTTGGCTTTCATCCTGAAGTGATAAGTACCCGGTGCCAGATCACTGAAAGAAACTCTGTTGACGCCCGGAGCTAATGCCATCCAGGTTGCTCCATTCATGGAATAAAGATAGGTGATCCGTTCCGGATTATAGAATTCCATGGCTGAGAATTCGATGCTGAACGAGTTGTCTCTATGACATAAACGGAATCGGCTGGCTTCCTGTACTGCTGTTTCTATAACTTCGTGGTTACCGGAACGTGTACCTTTCTTTACAGCTTTGTTATGGATGTAAAAGTCGGCAATTCTAACCTCGGGCTTTTTGACTTCTGTAGTGATTTCTGCTGGTCGGAAAAAGGTGATACCATTGATACCTCCAAAGATGAGATATCCATCTTTATCTGTACAGGCGGCATTTTTGCTGAATTCATTTCCTTGTAACCCATTGCCTGCATAGTAGTTGATAAAGGTACCTGTTTCCGGGTCCATGTTTGTGATACCGTAATTGGTGCTTATCCATAATCCATGCTGTTTGTTGCCTTGAATGGCACAAATGGTATTATTGGGCAATCCATCGTGTGTAGTATAAGTTTTAGAGCTTCCATTTTTTCCGTCTATATGAATGAGTCCTTTGGTGGTACCTGCCCAGATGTCGCCTTGTTCATCCTCGAAGAGGGTCAGTATGATACTGCCACTGAATATCCTGTTTTTCCCATAGGTTGAGGCGAAGTTCATTGTGGGTACGTCCAGACATCCTAAGCCATCGTAGGTGCCGATATATAACTTATTGTTGCGGGTGTACAGCAATGAGGCTACCCAACGGTTGTGGAGTACATTGTAATTCTCCTGATATTCTTTTCCGCTTTCAAAAGTATCGCATCTGTTGACTTTTCCGGTTTTTAGATCGATGTAAAATACGCCTCCGCCCATAACGGCCACCCACAATCGTTCACCGTTCTTGTCTGATGTCAGATACGATATATTTTTTACTTCATTTTGATGATGGTCCTGTAATTTATAGTATCGGCACAGGCCGGTCTTGGGGTCCATCTCTGCCAGCCCTTCCAAAGGCGAAGCCAGCCACAATCTGCCATCTGCTGTCTGGTGGATGTGGTTGATTGTGGATGGCACAGAATTGGAGGTTTCTTTGTGCTCAAAATGCAGGGAAGGTTTATTCTTTCCTTTTATACCATATATACCGTTATTTGCTGTTCCGAGCCATAAAGTCCCTTCATTATCTTTGCATACTGCTTTTATACTGTTAGAACCTATTTTATTGGTTGCTACAGATTTGTAGCCCATGTACTTGAATTGGTTTGTTGTAGCCGGAAGAAGCATAACTCCTTTGCCGTTGATACCCAGCCATAAATTGCCTGCTTGATCCTTTGTGATGGCATGTACATCGGCTTTGCTGAAATCGAAAGTACTGAAACTGAACTCGCTTTCCTTTATTTTCTGTGTGTATATATCATATACTTTGATGCCGTAACCTATGGTTCCGATATAGATTTTTCCTTGCCCGGCAGCGTATATTGTATTGATAGGCAGGGCGGGAAGTATCGGGCAGGAGATAGGGGTAAAAGTATCTTTCTGCTGGTCGTAGATGAATATTCCTTTGTTTATGTTACTGGCATAGATATTCCCTTTTTCATCCAGGCAAATAGAAGTGACTATATTCCAGGCATTCTCTTTTCCGATGAAATAGTGATATATTTGACCTGATGTATCAATACGGTATAACCCCTTTCCTTCTGTAGAAACCCATAGGTTTTCGTTTTGGTCTTCGAATAGATAGGTGATGAAAAAACTGGGAACCGGCAGTTGTGCCTCTTTGATAAGAGGCTCTGTCCCTCCTAATGTTAATGAGTAAATGCCATGACCGGAAGTACCTATTAATAACTTTCCATTCTTACGCTCCAGGATCGTACTGATATGTGCGCTCATGTTTATTCCTGTTTGGTACAGAATAGGGATTTCTTTAAAGAGGTCTGTTGCAGGGTCGTAAAGTTGTAGCCCGCGTTGTGTGCCTACCAGGAAGTTCCCTTTGCTGTCTTCAAAGAGTATCCGTACATTGTTATCCACTAATGAACTGTCATTTCCTTCTTTATGTTTGTACACACTGAACTTGGCGCCGTCGTAACGATTAAGTCCGTCTTCGGTGGCTATCCAGATGACTCCGTCTTTAGCTTGATAGATTTGATTGATATTGCTGTTTGATAATTCACGGTCTACCGTAAATAGTTTCTCTGATTGACTGTATCCGTAGGTTGCAAAGAAAAGGAATAAGATGGATAATAGTGTTTTCATGATTACGTTGGGGTTAGCAATTGTGATACAAAAGTAATTGAAAACAGATATTCTCGCAAACATAATATGGAGGAAAACCCCTTTATAAAAGGGGAATGTAACGTATAGCAAATGATGTGTTACATTTCGTGGGATAACTTGAGAGGGGATGAATAGTATCATAGAAAAAGAGGTTACCAGAATGGCAACCTCTTTCCCTAAAAATACTAAAAAGGATTATTTCTTGAAGTAACGGTTGTACAGACCTTCAAAGCCTTTACCGTGACGAGCTTCATCTTTTGCCATTTCATGAACAGTGTCATGGATAGCATCCAGATTCAGAGCTTTTGCACGAGTGGCAATACGTTTCTTGTCTTCGCAAGCGCCTGACTCAGCGTTCATTCTCTTTTCAAGGTTAGTTTTGGTATCCCATACACAGTCACCCAACAGTTCAGCGAACTTAGAAGCATGTTCTGCTTCTTCCCAAGCATAACGCTTGAAAGCTTCAGCTACTTCGGGATAACCTTCACGGTCAGCCTGACGGCTCATAGCCAAATACATACCTACTTCTGTACATTCACCCATGAAGTGGTTGTTCAGGTCTTTAATCATTTCATCATCACAACCTTTAGCTACACCGATCACGTGTTCGTCAGCAAAAGACAGAGGACCGCCTTCTGTGGTTTCTACAACTTCTACGAACTTGCTGGCAGGAGCTTTACACAACGGGCATTTCTCAGGAGCGGCATCACCTTCATATACGTAACCGCATACAGTACATCTAAATTTTTTCATTTTCTTTTTGATTTAATTGAATTAGTTATTCGTTCGTTTTATAAAAAACGTTAGTCTTCTTTACATTGTTTACAGATTCCTTTGTAATAATAATGGATTTCCTGCACTTCGTGTCCATCCATATCCGTATCTACCACTTTTTTTATTGCATCGTCACACGGTAAGTCATAGATTCTTCCGCAACGCTTGCACAAGAAATGTGAATGTGGAGTGGTGTCGGCATCATAGCATGTGTTACGCTCGTCGATGGTAAGCGTTTGTGCGGCTCCTTGTTCGCTCAAAATCTTCAGCGTGTTGTAGACTGTAGTTTTTGAGAGTGTCGGTATAGTAGGAGATAATGCCGTGTAAATCTCATCTACCGTCGGATGTGTGCGATGCTCCATAAGATATTTCATGATAGCAATACGCTGTACCGAGGGTTTAATGTTATGTCCTTGCAATCGTTCTACTACTACTTCCATATTCGTTTAATTCAAACTTGTAATAATTACATTTTTATTTCGCTTGCAAAGATAAAGACTTATTCGATTTTACCAAAAGATTTCCATTCTTTTTTCCTCCTTTTTATTAAATAGTGTGAATTGGCTGGTAAGGTATTTCTATCCAGAACTCGGAACCTTTACCTATTTCGGAAGAAACTCCGACGGTGGCATGCATCTTTTCGGCAATCATTTGGCAAATGGATAAGCCAAGGCCGGTACCTTGTTTGAAGTTGTCCAGCTTTACAAAACGTTGGAAAATAGCTTTCTGCTTTTCGGGAGAAATTCCGCAACCGGTGTCCCGCACATAGAATCGCATGTTTCCGTCTTTGGGTGGATAGTAGCCGACAGTGATACTTCCCTCTGTGGTGTACTTAATGGCATTGGAGAGATAATTGCCAAGTACTTGACTCAGACGATTCTTTTCTGTATAGATGTAGCATTTTTTTATGCCAAACTCTGCAATACATTCCACATTTGCAGGCATTCTAAAATGGAAAGCATCTTCAAGTTTACGGATACAGCCGTTGATGTCTACTTCGGTATAACAGAAATCCAGCAAACCGGCTTCTATCCTGGACAGGTCGAGTATATCGTTAATGAGTTGTAGCAACAGGCAGTTATTGTCTTCAATGATCCGGATATATTCACGGTTTTCAGGCGTATTAGCCGTTTCGGCAAGGATACTGGAAAAGCCCACGATAGCATTGAGCGGAGTGCGTATCTCATGACTCATATTAGCAAGAAAAGCTGATTTGAGGCGGTCGGATTCTTCGGCACGTTCCTTTGCAAGAATCAGCTCCTTTTTATGCTTTTGGGAATGAATATAATAGAAGATATACAGGGTGATGAACAAAGCGATAAATAGGATTGTCATCCAGATATAAGTCTTATACTGCTGGTAGACAGTAGGAGGCTGAAAGAAGTAAATAGCGTCTTTCGGATATAAATCTTCTGATATCTTGCACCATTTCAGGTCGGCGAAGTTCAGATAGGTATGTGCAACTCCGCCATTCTGATAAGGAATGGAAGAGGCTGTTTCTCCCGATAGGATGCGACTGATTGTGGACATTACCGTATCCGTGAAGTCATGGATAGAGATATAATGTCCGCCAGCATAGAGATTTTCTTGCAGGTTTAAGTCAGCTAATGTAAATACAGGAACTTCCAGGAAGCTGGGAAGTATCTTCTTGAGATGGTCCGACAGATAGTAATTCTTGTTATTTCCATATTGCCGGAGCCATGCATAATAGATGACGCCGGTGGTTTTCTTGTAACTGGTAAGTGTATCCAGTAATTCTTCTGTATTTATTTGCTCTGAAGATAAAAGTTCCAGTTTTAGATCAGGAAAATCTTTTTGCATCACCGCACTCACGGCTTGGCGGGTAACTGTGCTGATATAGCGGTTGTCGGAAATAAAAGCAATCCGGTTGACTTCCGGCTGAAGCTGCTTGATGAGTGTCAGAGTTTCCTTGATGTAATAGGGTTGTTTCAGTACGGTGATATTGTAGTTTTTGTTAAATTCTTCGATAGGAATACTGTTTGCTTCTGTCAAAGGAGTTTTTGCTAATAATGTTTGCAGAGTAGAGGGAACCCGTTCGCGTGAATAGCAAAGTATGACAGGGATATTTTTCCAGGGGCCGTCGAAGATGGGCGCACTGACCAACCATCCCGGATCTCCTACGATTATGACAACTTTAGGTGGTGTAGGAAATGTTTGCAGAAGATTATCTTGGGCTTGTTTGACTTCTTCTTCATTGGTAAGCACCGGGACTGCCAGAAAGTATTCACGTAATTCGATACTTCCTTCATAAGGGAAGCGTTTTTGAAGTTCGTTCCGGAAACCATGAATCCATGCTTCTTCTGCATTGACGGAACTGAGGAATAATATATACTCTTTTTCTTTAGCGGAAACTGACAGACACCCGATTAGAAATATCAGGGAAAGTAACCATTTATGGACTGTATTAGGAGCTCTCATGAGTTTTATATGGCGTGCTTTAAAAATGTTGCTAAAATTACAAATAATCTTGGATATCTGAGGTGAATGAAGTGATTATTTTGTGTTTATGGATAAATAACCGTATTTTTGCCGCCATATTTTTAAATGACATCCTTATGAATTACGGATATGTAAAGGTAGCGGCGGCTGTGCCCCGTGTCAAGGTGGCGGACTGTAAGTTCAATGCCCGTGAGATTGAAAAGGAAATAATCATAGCCGAAGGGAAAGGTGTGCAGATCATTGCTTTTCCTGAGTTGTGTGTGACGGGATATACATGCGGTGATCTGTTTGTCCAGCAATTATTGCTCGAAGAGGCGGAAATGGGATTGATACAGATTGTAAGTAATACAAGGCAGCTGGATATCATAGCCATACTTGGCATGCCGATAGCGATGAACGGAGTATTGCTGAATGCCGCAGTCGTAATTCAAAAAGGAAAGGTGTTGGGAGTAGTGCCCAAGACTTACCTCCCCAACTATAAGGAATTTTATGAGAAACGCTGGTTTACATCTGCTGTGGATGTGAGCGAAAGGAGCGTACGCCTTTGTGGACAGGTGGTTCCAATGGGAACTGACTTATTGTTCGAAACTGCGGATACAACGTTCGGCATTGAAATCTGTGAGGATTTGTGGGCACCTATTCCGCCCAGTTCTTCACTGGCATTGCAAGGTGCGGAAATTCTGTTTAATCTGTCGGCGGATAATGAAGGGATTGGTAAGCACAACTATTTGTGTTCTTTGATCAGCCAGCAGTCGGCTCGTTGCATTGCCGGTTATGTTTTCTGTTCGTGTGGGTTCGGTGAGTCTACTACGGATGTGGTATTTGCAGGGAACGGACTGATTTTCGAAAATGGCAGCCTAATAGCTCGCAGCAAGCGTTTCTCTTTCGAGGGACAGGTGATTATCAGTGAGATAGATGTGGAACATATTCGTACGGAACGTCGTGTTAATACAACTTTTTCCGCTTGTCGGGCGCATTGCGCGCCGGGAGAGGCGGTACGTGTTTCTACAGAATATGTAAATAGCAAAGAACTGAACCTGACGCGTAGTTTTGACCCTCATCCTTTTGTGCCGCAAGGAGTTGAGTTGAACGAGCGGTGCGAGGAAATATTCTCCATACAAGTTTCCGGTTTAGCTCAGCGTCTGGTACACACTGCTGCCAAGAGTGCGGTAGTCGGCATTTCCGGTGGCTTGGATTCTACATTGGCATTACTGGTGTGTGTCAAAACCTTCGATAAATTGGGATGGTCTCGTAAAGATATTATTGGTGTAACAATGCCGGGGTTTGGAACAACAGACCGCACGCATACGAATGCCGTAGATCTGATGAATTCTTTGGGAATCACTGTTCGTGAAGTCAGCATCAGGGAAGCCTGTATTCAGCATTTCAAAGATATAGACCATGATATCAATGTGCATGATGTAGTTTATGAAAATGCTCAGGCGCGCGAGCGTACGCAGATACTGATGGATATTGCCAACCAGACTTGGGGAATGGTAATTGGTACGGGCGATCTTTCGGAACTGGCATTGGGCTGGGCTACTTATAATGGAGATCATATGTCCATGTATGGTGTGAATGGAAGTGTGCCTAAGACTTTGGTTAAATATCTGGTGAAATGGGTAGCCGAGAATGATATGGACGAAGCTTCACGCATGACGCTGCTGGATATTGTGGATACTCCGATTAGTCCTGAATTGATTCCGGCAGATGAAAACGGTAATATCAAACAGATAACGGAAGATCTGGTAGGTCCTTATGAGCTGCATGATTTCTTCCTGTATTATTTCCTTCGTTGTGGTTTCCGTCCTTCCAAGATATTCTTCCTTGCAGCGCGTACATTTAAGGACGTGTATGATGAAGAGACAATCAAGAAATGGTTGCAGACATTCTTCCGCCGCTTTTTCAATCAACAATTTAAGCGCTCTTGTCTGCCGGACGGACCTAAAGTAGGTAGTATTTCCATCAGTCCGCGCGGGGATTGGCGTATGCCAAGCGATGCATCATCAGAGATGTGGCTTCGGGAAGTAGAGAGCCTTGCTTGATGCTATTAGTTTCAAGGCATGAAACTAGGAATGGAAAAGAATAAAACCGGAAGTTCCCTATGCGGAACTTCCGGTTTTATTGTATAAGCTTGTTTGAAAGGAACTTATCTTTTATTTGAAGTCCGGTAATATTTACGGTAGATAGATTTAAACTCATCACTGTTCCGAAAAGTCTGAAGCCAGCTGTTGAGGCTGTCCAATAGAACAGGTGATTGTTTGCTGACTCCCCAGGAATAGAACTGGGTAAAACTGATATCGGTATTGATATCTATCTGTGGAAGACTATCCGCTACGGCACGGGCGATGCTTTCATCGCATACGGCATAATCTATATCCCCATGAGCTACAAGTGATATCAGCTGTTCCGAACCGTATTTATCTATTTCCTTAATATATATAGTGTCACCAATTTCGTTTCCCAGATTACGAATACGGAGGATGGAAGGCGATCCTTTCACTACGTGCAGGGTTTTGCCTGCCAGGTCTAACTGACTTTTAACGAATAGAGAGTCAGTGGGAGATATGGCTTTGCGCTGTACGAGAACCTGTTTATTAAGTACAATCGGAGTAGTAAGGAGCAAAGAGTCTTTCAGTTCACTGGTGGCGAGAATACCATAAGCGATAACATCGAACTCGCCTGTTGCAAGTCCTTCCAGCCGTTTGTCAAAACCCATTTCGGGAATGATGGCAGCTTTCCAGCCATGGTCACGGGCAAACGCTTCTATCAGTTCATAATGAAAGCCCGATAGCGTATCTCCGTCAACATAGAAACTGATGGAGTTATATTCTGTGGCAGCACGGATTATTTTCTCGGCTGCAATTTCTGCATAGTCACGCGGATGCCCTTGCTGCTTCTCCTTTTTAAAAAAGAAGGTAGCAATGAAGGCAGCTATTATACCCATAGCAGCGTATTTCAGAATCTTGGCTTTCGGGATCTTCATGTGGAAAGAGTTTTAATCGTAGAAATTCCACGAAACACCTAGCTTAAGCAGGCTCGGGTTGATGGGGTAGTGCGGTACAAGGAAAGAATTACGCGTACCCATGCCTTGATTTACGTGAGAGTACATAGCGAATAGCCGCGTACGCTTCAGTTGCAGGTTTGCATAAATGTTCACTATAGGATAACCACCTATCTCTACCTGGTCATTTCCCGGTTGCAGGTGGAATTGCTGAACGGCAGGCGTATAGGCTGGCGCATTGTATTTGGTGAAATAGCGCACATCGGCTCCCAATTGCACCGTAAGAACTTTCTTTGCCAACTTGGTCAGAATGTATAAGTTGGAGTATAGTGAAAGTTGTGGCAATGGGAGAATTGTTTCATTGCTTGACTTTTGCCAGGTTACTTCGTTATCCAAATGGAAAATACCTGCACGGAAGTTCTGTTTCAGTGTTGCTGAAAGTATTTGTATATTACCGCTATACTGCTCGGGTACAGCTTTCTGGTTGAAATAGGTATAGTTTTTGATGTTTTCTACACCGGCACGAAGATTAGTACCCCAGCGGTCAATGTTTAATTCGCCTTCTACACGGGTACGGAATTCTTTCTCCATATTGTCATTGTCCCAGAAGAAATGGTTGGAGTGATAATGCCGCATATAGAAAGATGGTAGTGTATTCGTCACAAAACCTCGTGCGATAAGGTTTACCGTATCTTTTCCCAATCGGAAATTCAAATCCATATTACCATGTACACGGAATTGCCCCAGCGCTTTGTCCATAATACCTATTTCACCATCTATGGAATAGTGAAGGACTTTACCTTGTCGTTTGGCAAGTTCACCGCCCACAAATATTTCTTGTTCCGTAAAGCGGTCTACCGTCATGGAATCTGCATTCATCAGGTCATAACGGCTGAACTTATGAGAGATATAAGCGGTTAATCCTGCTTTGGCATATTTGTTGAAACCTTCCAACAGGGCTATGCCAAAGATGTTCTTTATGCTGAATGCTGTAGTGGAGTCCCGGCTGACACTTCCGTTTTTGTTGAAGTAAGTGTTTTCATACATACCCTCCGGTTCGTTGTATGATTGGAAACGATGGCGTGAGCGCTCCACTTTAAAAGTATGAATGAAACTTGTGACAGGGACGAATTCTTCAACGTAGTTGGTATCTTCTGCCAAGGCAGTGGCGTTGTTAAGGCTATCCAGACTCAGGCTTTTTCTCATTGCAAGCCTTTCTGCTGAAAGGCTGTCGGTGCCTAAACTGTCAGCACCTAAACTATCAATACCTAAGCTGTCTGTAATGGCGGTGTCGGGAATCATGGCAGTAGATGCTACCGTGGGAGCGAAGTTTTGTTTAACGTTATTGTTTTGGGCTACTTCTTTCAATACTCTCCGCTTGAATCCTAACCGATAGCGTTGCGTAAGGTAAATATAGAAGTCTTTGTTACGGTTGGAAGTCTGTTCCAGCTTCACAGGAATAGTGGTGGATTCATATTCTTTCTTACCGTCAGCCATTGTATCGGGGCGGGTAATGTAACCGTCATTTGCTATACCACCGTTTTCATTCATCTTCATGAAGAAGTTGTTGTAGACAGCTTGCAGTTGGTAGCGTTCACCAATATAACTTCCGAATATACCGGCATTGAAGTGCGAAGTAGACTGATTGGAGTAGTATCCACGTCCGTACAGGTAATCGAAATTGAAGCCAAATGCCAACCGTTTGTTTACATTGACAGAAAAATAAGATTTGAATCGCTCTTCACCGTTTATCTTATTACCCGCTTTATAATAAGTCAGATTTGTATAAGGAACATTACTGTTGGTGAAGAATACCTGATCGGGACGAACAAAGAAACTGGAGAATGGCGTCATAAAAATAGTCGGTTCGGTGCTTTCACGATCAAAGAATATACGTGAAAGACGAGGAGAACCGAGATTACCCAGGAAATTATATTGTCCCGTCATACCGTCTACCAGGTTTGTATTCTGGAAATTCAAGGAAAGAGTGTCGGCAGGAACGATGGTCCGGTTACCCAGAGTCTCGCTTAATTGCCACATATAGAGTTTAGGCGGAATACTTTGAACGTCAGTGCTGGTATCCAGGCTATCTGGTTGTGTTGACGGGTCAACCTGATTCCCATAGCGGTCACGATTATCCAATGTATTGAGTGGCCGCTGTGCCTGTGCTGCCAGCAATCCCAATACGAATAGAAGTATATATGTCAGTAGAATGCGTCTCATAATTAGGCGCAAAGATACAATAAAAAATTATTCGCTTGCGGAATTCAGCCTTTTTTGCCTATTTTTACAAACGTACTTTTTATTTCTTTGATATAAATATGGTAACTTATAAAATAAGCCCTTGCAAAAAGGAACTATTGCAAGGGCTTATTGATTTATCGTAAGAGCCAATGGAATTATACCTCTTTAATCAATTCCATTCCTTTTTTAATCGCTTCTTCATTCATCGGTATCAAGTGATGATGACGTTCGGGCAATGTCTTCTTCAAGCCTCTGAGTACGCTATCCAGCGTAACCATCGGTTTCAGTTTCAGCAATCCACCCAGCACAATCATGTTGAATGCTTTGGCATTATTCATTTCATTGGCTGCATCCATTGCGTCAATACGATATACTTTGATATCCTTACGTGTCGGCGGGTTGATGATACCATATCCGTCGTAAATCAGGATACCGCCTGTCTTTACCTTACTTTCGAATTTTTCCAGTGAGGGCTGGTTCAGAATGATGGCGGCATCGTACTTGCTTAGGATAGGAGAGGAGATTTTCTCATCGCTTACAATCACCGTAACGTTGGCTGTACCACCACGTTGTTCCGGTCCGTAAGCGGGCATCCAACTCACTTCCTTATCTTCCATCAGTCCCGAGTATGCCAAAATCTTTCCCATAGACAATACGCCTTGTCCACCGAAGCCTGCTATAATGATTTCTTCTTTCATTGTTCTTAGTCTTTTAGCATGTGATTATTTATCTTTCAAGTCACCCAGCGGATAGAACGGGAACATGTGCTCTTCCATCCATTTGTTAGATTGCGCAGGTGTCTGTTTCCAACCGGAGTTACAAGTAGAAACGATTTCTACCAGGTTGGAGCCTTTGCCTGCCATGGAGTTCTCGAATGCTTTGCGGATGGCTTTTTTTGCTTTGCGGATAGCACCGACTGTTTGTACACTCTGGCGGGTTACGTAAGCGGTTCCTTCCAGTTGTGCGGCGATATCTGCCATCTTCAGCGGATAACCGTGCAAATGAACATCACGTCCGTAAGGACTGGTAGAAGTCTTCATGCCGACCAGGGTAGTAGGAGCCATCTGCCCACCCGTCATACCATAAATGGCGTTGTTGATGAAGATGATAGTAATGTTCTCACCGCGGTTCAGTGCATGGATTGTTTCTGCCGTACCGATACATGCCAGGTCACCGTCTCCCTGGTAAGTGAATACCAGTCTGTCCGGCCACAGGCGCTTGATCGCAGTGGCAAGAGCGGGTGCACGTCCGTGTGCAGCTTCCTGCCAGTCAATATCCAGATAGTTATAGATGAACACGGCACATCCCACGGGGGAGATACCTACTGCTTTGTCTTCCATGCCCATTTCTTCGATTACTTCGGCTATCAGCTTGTGTACCACACCGTGGCTGCATCCCGGACAGTAGTGCATGGGATTATCGTTCATCAGAGTCGGTTTCTTATAAACCAGATTCTCAGGCTTGATAATATCTTCTTTTGTCATAATCACTTCTCCTTATCTGTTGGTGAACCGTATAAAAAACTCCATCAGCTTAACGAATATTGCTGCGCCACAAACGTAGATGAACAGTTTGAAGTCATCCTTTGCAACGAAATATACGATGATAGCTGCCAAGGCAAGTATCATAAAGAGTATATTCAATACGCTTCTTATCTTATCAGGGTTCATTTCTCGATTAATTTTTCTTTCAGTGCACTTACAATCTCTTCCGGATCGGGTACAATACCGCCGAGACGTCCGAAGTGTTCTACTTTTACTTTACCATTCACAGCGAGGCGTACATCTTCAACCATCTGTCCCGCATTCAATTCGGTAACCAGCATGCCTTTCACTTTTTCAGCATAGGCGGCAATGGCTTTTGTGGGGAACGGCCAAAGGGTAATGGGGCGCAGTATACCGACTTTGATACCTTCTTCGCGTGCAAGTTCCATTGCTTTTTGCCCGATACGGGCCATAGAACCGAAGGCGATAATCAGGTAATCGGCATCTTCACAATTGATTTCTTCGAAGCGTACTTCGTTTTCTTCAATCAGTTTGTATTTAGCCTGGAAGCGGATGTTATTCTTTTCCATCTCTTCCGGTTTCAGTTCCAGAGAAGTAATGATATTGGGCTTGCGTCCGTTTACTCTACCGGTAGTAGCCCACGGGCATTGCTCGATAACTTCTGCATCTGTACGGCGGGGCTTTTGCGGAGGCAATACAACCTTTTCCATCATCTGACCGATAACACCGTCGGCAAGAATGATAGCCGGGTTGCGATATTTGAAGGCAAGATCAAAGGCCAATCCAACGAAATCAGCCATTTCCTGTACGGAAGCGGGAGCCAAAGTAATCAGACGGTAGTCACCGTGACCTCCACCCTTAACAGTCTGGAAGTAGTCTGCCTGACTGGGTTGGATGGTTCCCAATCCGGGACCGCCACGCATTACGTTTACAATCAAACAGGGTAATTCGGCACCTGCCAGGTAGGAGATACCTTCTTGTTTCAGGCTGACACCGGGGCTGGACGATGAGGTTAATACCATCTTTCCACTTCCGGCACCGCCGTACACCATATTAATAGCTGCCACTTCACTTTCTGCCTGCAGTACTACCATACCGGTAGTTTCCCAGGGTTTCAGTTCGGCAAGAGTTTCCAATACTTCCGATTGCGGAGTAATAGGATAACCGAAGTATCCATCAGCACCGCAACGGATAGCGGCGTGGGCGATGGCTTCGTTTCCTTTCATTAATACAACTTCTTCTGCCATATTCTACTGATTTACAGATTTATTCAACTTTTACTTTAAAAACAGAGATACATCCGTCCGGGCAAACCTGGGCGCACGACGCACAGCCGTTGCAGGTATCTTCCAATATTTGGTGGGCATAGTTATACCCTTTTACGTTCACCTCTTTGGTGAGGGCTATTACGTGCAGAGGACAGGCTACCACGCATAGATTGCAGCCTTTGCACCGTTCGGTGTCCACTACGATTGCTCCTTTAATCTTTGCCATAATTTACGTTACTTTTATATGTTATTGATTGTACATATCCTTATTGAAGAAATTCAGGATATCCATTGCCATACGATAGGCTTCGCGGGCAGGGCTGTCGGGATTAAGGTCGATAGCATACTGGTAGTTGTTCAAAGCCAGTTGCCAGTTACCTTGTTTGCGGTAGGCATTTCCCAGGAGATAGAAAGCTTCGTCCCGGTCGGTAGAGTCGGTGATCAGATATTCATCGAGCTGCCGGATAGCTTCTGCTACATCTCCTTGATTGATAAGCTCTTTGATAGTTTTCAGTTGCTCCATATCGTATTGAGTTCCGGATTATTGGAATACAAAGATAGTTTTTATTTAGAGACAACGAACAAGTATTCTGTGAAAAATAAGAAAAATAGGGAAATAAAAAGCCCGAAGTTGAATGAAATTCTGTCAGAATGTCACGACTTCGGGCTTATATGATATAAAATGTGGTTTCGTTACTTTACAAGTTTTCCATTTATATAGAGATTTTTGAACGTAACGTCTTTAGCTCCTTTTATGTCATTTCCATCTTTGGCAACATTATTAAAGTGGGAATCTTCAACGCTGATATTGTACACATGATCATCGTCGTCGAGACCGATAATAAGGATACCAAGTTTGCTCTTTTCGCAGGTTACATTCTTTAGGTGAACGTTGCGGACAGTAGGAGTAAAACCGCGGTTACAGTTCTCACGGTTTTCGTATTGCAGGTTGATGCGCAGCACGGCTTCGCGACACTGGCCTACGGTGACGTTACGCACGAACACATTTTCAATCAGTCCGCCGCGGCAGGTGCTGGTCTTGATGCGGATAACACGGTCGAGGTCTGGGCTATCCATCTTACAGTTTTCTACATACAGGTTGCGATATCCGCCGGAGATTTCGCTACCGATGACTACACCGCCATGTCCTTTTTTCATATAACAGCCGCGTACAATGATGTTCTCGCTGGGAACACCCCATTTACGTCCGTCCTGGTTACGTCCGGACTTGATAGCAATACAGTCATCTCCGGTATCGAAGGTACAGTTTTCTATCAATACATTTTTGCAGGATTCAGGGTCGCAGCCATCGCCATTGGGACCGCGATTATAAACGTATACGCCGCGTACGGTAAGGCTTTCGCAGAATAGCGGATGAATAACCCAGAAAGGGGAATTCAATAAAGTTACATCTTCTATCAGCACTGTATTACATGAGTACAGGTTGATAAGTTGCGGACGTAATCCGTCTTCAGGTGTCATTACACGCTTATAAATAGGAGTGGAGGTTTCACCGTACATCAGCAGGCGTTCCCGTCCGCCGTTGCGTTGTGCCACCATACCTTCTTTCCAGCCATAACGGGGAGCGCCACACATAGGCCACCAGGTTTCGTTAGAGCCTTGTCCGTCGATAGTCCCTTTACCGGTGATGGCGATATTTGTTTCACCGTATGCATAAATCAACGGGCGGGCATTATAGCAGTCTATTCCTTCCCAACGGGTGATAACTCCGGGAAAGTAGAGGCTCTGATCAGTTGAAAATTTCAATACGGCTCCTTCTTCTACATGAAAGTTGACGTTGCTTTTCAGTGTGATGGGACCTGTGTAGAATGTACCTTTGGGAACTACAACCGTACCACCACCATTCAGGCAACATGTAACGATAGCTTGGTTGATTGCCTCATGGCAGGGAGTATCCGGGGTGTCGGGCTTGGCACCAAAGTCCGTAATGAGATACGTCTGTTTTGGGAAAGATGTTTTCTTGATTTGCTTTTCAATCTTTGCACTCTCCTTGAAAGCCTTATCGAAATCTATCGAGTTGGCTGTTGCCAATGTGGCCGAGAGAAGCAGGGAAATAATTCCGAGTACTTTTTTCATGCGTTTCCAGTTTTACTTTTAATGGTTATTAGATATGTGGGCAAAAGTACGGAAAGTGACTCTATTATATGGAAGAGTTTTTGGCATAAAAGGTGTAAAAATTGATGTGTTTATATTTCTTAGCTCTAAAGAAGGTGTATAAACTAAACTAAAAAACACTTGCGGGTGTGTAAGCCTTCACTACTGCAAGTGTTGCCTTACACATCCGCAAGCGTTACCTTACACTACTGCAAGTACCAGTTCCTGCACCTGCAAGTGTAATTTCAAGTTGGGATGATTATCTCACCGGTATTTTATCAATACGCTTCTGATGGCGTCCACCCTCAAACTGTGTGCTGAAGAATTCTCTCATAATCATATCAGCTTCTTCGGTGCTGATGAAGCGTCCCGGCATGACGAGTACGTTGGCATCATTATGCTGACGTGCCAGATGGGCAATTTCCGCTGTCCAGCAAAGCGCAGCACGAATACCCTGATGTTTGTTCAGTGTCATGCTGATACCTTCACCACTTCCGCAGATAGCAATACCCGGGTAACACTCTCCGGCTTCAACGGCCAATGCCAGGGGATGAGCAAAGTCCGCATAGTCGCAGCTTTCCGTTGTATAGGTTCCGAAGTCTTTGTATTCCCATCCTTTAGTTTCCAACCACCCCTTGACGTATTGTTTCAATTCAAATCCGGCGTGGTCGGAACAAATTCCAATTGTTTTCATTTTCTGTTGTAGTATGATTGATTTACAGGCTCTATAATGGATACTAGATGAAAAATATTTCGCCCCTACAAGCCTGTTACAACCTGTAGGGGCGAATAATCATTCGCCCGGTATGCACCAGGGCTTTTTATAACATTGCTTTTACTTGCTTATAAACGTTATCAGCAGTGAAACCTAACTTCTGATCCAGTACTTTGTAAGGAGCTGAGAAACCGAAAGATTCCAATCCCCAAACTTTACCGTGAGCACCTACCAAACCTTGCAGATTTACAGGCAGACCGGCTGTCAGACCGAAGACTTTGGCGTCAGCTGGGATAACACCTTCCTGATATCCCGGAGCCTGGCTACGGAACAAACCTTCGGAAGGAGCAGATACGATACGTACTTTCACGCCGTCTTTGCGCAACAATTCGGTTCCTGCCACCAGCGTAGATACTTCTGAACCCGAAGCTACCAATATTACATCCGGGTTCTCATCAGAACCAGCTACGATGTAAGCACCCTTAGCAGCCTGAGAGTAGTCATTTCCAGCGGGCAGCATAGCGATATCCTGACGAGAGAAGATCAAACCGGTCGGAGTAGTAGTATTCTCCATAGCCAGTTTCCATGCAATTGTTGTTTCTTCTGCATCTGCCGGACGAAGAACCAACATAGAGTTGTGTCCTTTGTGGTTTTTCAGTTTTTCCATCAGACGGATCTGGGCTTCCTGTTCTACCGGTTCATGAGTAGGACCGTCTTCGCCTACACGGAATGCATCGTGTGTCCAAATGAACTTCACGGGAACTTCCATCAGTGCAGCCATACGTACGGCAGGTTTCATATAGTCAGAGAATACGAAGAATGTTCCGCAAGCTGGGATTACACCGCCATGCAGTGCCATACCGATACAGCAGCAAGCCATAGTCAGTTCGGCAACACCAGCCTGGAAGAATGCACCGCTGAAATCACCTTTCTTGAAAGCATGCGTCTTTTTCAGGAAGCCGTCTGTCTTATCAGAGTTTGAAAGGTCGGCGGAAGCAACGATCATGTTTTCTACCTGAGTAGCAAGAGCGCCCAGTACGGTAGCTGATGCAGCACGTGTGGCAGCACCTGCTTTTTGCTCGATAGCTGCCCAGTTTACTTCAGGAGCTTTACCAGAGAAGAATAGGTCGAGTTTGGCAGCCTTTTCAGGATTAGCCTTTGCCCATTCTGATTTAGCTGCATATTTCTTAGCCATAATTTCCTTCAGTTCAGCAGCACGCTTTGCGTACAGTTCCTTCACTTCGGGGAAGATTACGAATGGATTCGTCGGATCACCACCCAGGTTCTTGATGGTATTTACATAAGCGTCACCACCCAGAGGAGCACCGTGAGTTGCACAGTTAGCTTCGTAGCTGCTACCATCTGCCTTGCGTGCACCCTTACCCATTACGGTATGACCGATAATCAGGGTCGGACGTTCGTTTTCTGCTTTCGCTTCATTCAAAGCGCCACGGATAGCGTCGGGATCATTACCGTTGATCTTGATCACCTTCCAGCCCCAAGCTTCGTATTTCTTGGCAGTATCTTCGATGGTTACGTCTTTGGTTTCAGTAGAAAGCTGGATGTCATTGGCATCATAGAACATGATGAGGTTATCCAGTCCCAGTGCACCTGCGATACGGCCTGCACCCTGAGAAATTTCTTCCTGTACACCACCGTCCGAAATATAAGCGTAGATGGTTTGCTGCATCACTTCTTCGAAACGGGCTTTCATGAATTTAGCTGCGATAGCTGCACCCACTGCAAAAGTATGACCTTGACCGAGCGGGCCGGAAGTGTTTTCAATACCACGCATGATGTCGCGTTCAGGGTGTCCCGGAGTGGGGCTGTCCCATTGGCGGAATTCTTTCAATTCATCCAGTGTGAATTTGCCTGCCAATGCCAACTGAGAGTAGAGCATCGGTGACATGTGACCCGGGTCCAGGAAGAAGCGGTCACGACCTTCCCATGCAGGATTTTCGGGATCATACACCAGAAACTCAGAGAAGAGTACGTTCACAAAATCGGCACCGCCCATGGCACCGCCCGGATGACCGGAATTAGCTTTCTCAACCATAGAAGCAGCGAGGATACGGATATTATCCGCTGCACGGTTCATAAGTTTGTTGTCGTTCATATTGATATTTATTTGATTTGAATACTATAATAAAGCAGGTTGAAGTGTCACTTGTTAATTTTAACAGCGACAAAGATAACTCTTTATGCGTAATTCGCAACATAGAAAGAGCCTCTTTTTTTGCTGTACTTCCGCTAGCTTCTTGTTTAAAATACAATAAGTCTTTTCGACCAATTTACTGTAACTCTATAGTAACAATAGACTTGGCTGGTAGTTTTATCTTCAATACGCCTTTATTGATTTTTACCTCTTTGAACGGAGCTAATTTTATATTATTAGGGTTCTCAAAAGAGTTGTAATCCGTCAGGTTGGCAGAAGTTAAGATTTCACCAACGGCTTTCTTAGCCTTCACATCCGGCAGGTTGATAGTAACTTCCTGTGCATTGTCGGCATCGATATTAGACATTGAGATGTGAATTTTGCCGTCTTTGTCTTTAGAAGCTGTGGCACTTACCATAGGTACTTTACGGTTGTCACGTACATCCATGATCTCGCAGTTCAGATCGAGTGGGAGGAAAGTGGCATCCTGGTGTACATTGTACATCTTGAATACATAATAAGTGGGAGTCAGCACCATGTCTTTACCTTTTGTCAGGATCATGGATTGCAATACATTCACTATCTGGGCAATATTCGCCATTTTCAGACGGTCGGTGTATTTGTGGAAGATATCGAAGCTAAGAGATGCGACGAAAGCGTCACGCAATGTATTTTGCTGGTAAAGGTGTCCGGGAATGGTGCCGGGTTCTTCGTCCCACCAGGTACCCCACTCATCGAGCATAAGGGCTACGTTCTTTTTAGGATCATATTCGTCCATGATGGCGCAGTGCTTTTTGATAACGTCTTCTATCTCACGGCATTTACCCATTGTCCAGTAATAATCGTCTTTGTCGAACTTTGTGGCTGCTCCTTTACTTCCGCTCCAGCCGGTTACGGTGTAATAATGGAGAGAGAGTCCGTTCATACGTCCACCTACGCGGTCCATCAGGACTTTAGTCCAGTTATAATCGTAATCGCTTGCACCACTGGCAATCTTAAACAGATGGTTGCCGTCGTAGTTGCGGCAGTAGGTGGAGTAACGGCGATACAAATCAGCGTAATATTCAGGACGCATGCTTCCGCCGCATCCCCAACTTTCGTTACCTACACCGAGGTATTTCACTTTCCATGCTTTGTCACGACCGTTCTGGCGGCGAAGTCTTGCCATCGGAGAATCTCCTTCGGAAGTCATGTATTCTACCCATTTTGCCAGTTCTTCTACAGTACCACTACCTACGTTTCCGCTGATATAAGGTTCAGTACCCAGCATTTCGCAGAGGTTGAGGAACTCATGTGTACCGAAACTGTTGTCTTCAATTGTACCTCCCCAGTTATTGTTTACCATTTTGGGGCGGTTCTCTTTCGGACCGATACCGTCCATCCAGTGATATTCATCGGCAAAGCAGCCACCCGGCCAACGAAGTACAGGAACCTGAAGTTCTTTCAGTGCATTGAATACGTCGGTACGATAACCTTTGATATTGGGAATATCCGAATTTTCTCCTACCCAAAGTCCACCATAGATGCAAGTACCGAGATGTTCGGCAAACTGGCCGTAGATTTCTTTGGGAATAACTTGTGTGCCTTGGTCGGCATGAAGCGTGATCGTTGCACTCTTTTGTGCGGACAGCGATACGGATGCAGCTAAAAGAACGCTGCTGAATAATAGTTTGTTTCTCATAATGGTTATTAGTTATATGATGTTCGTAATAGTTTTTATTTGAGTAAGCGGACCTCATAAATAGCAGGTGTCCACTCTGTTCCGTCGGGACTGAAGCGTATCGGATAGCTGCCTGCACTTAACTTTTGGGGTAAAGAATAACAGATCGTTATAAAATCCTCTTTATCAGGTTTGCTGATCGTAGGACTAACGGTCAGTTTTTCATTGTTAAGAAGGATGGCTACCTTGGTATAATCCTCTTTCCGTACAGTGATCATGAGCTGGCTGGCTTCCTCTTTTACTTTGAGGTTATAACTGAACCAACCTTTGGCACGCCGGAAGTGACGGTCTTTATTGATTCCAGTTTCTGCCTGTTCATATAGAATGCCATGATCCGATTCAGGCTGTTGTTCACCGGGGAAAATGAGATCTACAGTCTGGTTGGCAAGTTCCATTGCTTTACGCTCGCTCAATGCCACTTCTTTGCGGATACTTTCTACTTCAGCTTCGGTTACCTGGTGGAAATAAACAGCATAACGGGAATCGTGAAGACGGAAGAAGGGAATTAATTTCAGCGCTTCTTTCTGTGCCGGATAGACACCACCGGTATAAGTAAATGCAACCAGGTCGTCGTTTATCCTGCGGAGTGATTGAGGCAGAGACGCGGCGGAACCTATCAGCATCGGTATTTCTTGCAAGGAAATCTGTTTGCCATGGGCAATGTGTCCGCCACGGCTGTCATCTGCATATAGCCCGTCCATATTCTCCGTCCCTGTGGGGCTGGCAAGTACGATAGGGCCATACATGAACGCATAGAAATTCTCCCGATCCGGTATTTGCTCCAAGGCAACCTGCATGGGCATATTCAGGGTGATTTCATCTCCGGCTTTCCATTTGCGGTGGATGGTCAGGTACTCTCCCGGTTGGGCGTTCGTTTCTTGTACTTTTCCATTAACGGAAACGCTGGCGCCTTTAGCCCAGGAGGGGTAACGGAGTTTGAGGCTGAATGCTTTCTTCTTGCTCTTTTCCACGCGGAAGCGGATTTGCTCTTCGTCGGGGAAACGGGTTTCCTGTACCAGGGTTATCTTTTTCTCTTTCCAGGTCAGACGGGAGGGGATGAAGAGGTTTACATACAACGTATCCTTTGCATGGGCGTAAATAAACTCTCCGTATTTGGTGTGATTCTCCAATCCGGAACCGACGCAACACCACATGGATGTTTCCGGCTGCGAATAAACGCGGTAGTGTCCCGGACGCATAGGGGTGAAGTAAACAAATCCGCCCTTTTCGGGCTGTTGTGAGGCAAGAATATGGTTATATAAAGCACGTTCGTAATAATCGGCAAAACGAATGTCGGGAGAAGTCTGGTAAAGCATCTTCGTCAGGCGAAGCATGTTGTAAGTATTGCAGGTCTCCGGACCTTGCACATCATTGAGCATGGATGTGAAGTTGTCTGCCGGATGAAAGTGCTCGCGTACACTGTTGCCGCCGATGCAGACGGAACGATGGTTTACCACGGTGTTCCAGAAGAAGCGGGCGGCGTGATCCCATTCGGAAGCATGATTCCAGTCTTTATCATCTTGTGCGAGGTCGGCGATACGTTTGTAGCCGATAACCTTTGGTATCTGTGTGTTGGCATGCATGCCTGTCAGGTGGTCTTCATCCTTCACAAGAGGGTCCAGAATCACTTTATGGGAGAAGCGGCGTGCCAGTTCCAGGTATTTCTTGTCACCTGTGATTTCGGCAACATCAGCGAAAGTTTCGTTCAGTCCTCCGTGTTCGCTGCGGAGCATGTCCTGCATTTGCTGGTCGGTGAGTCCTGCGGTGATGTCTATCATCCAGTCGGTGAGGCCCACTAACATCTGGCGGGCAAGGTCGCTTCCGGCGTAGAGGTAAGCGTCGCGCAGTCCGGCATAAGTCTTGTGTATATTGTATAGGGGCACCCATTTGCCATTGAGGTCGAAACCTCCGGCACGGATATTCCCGGCTTTAATTTCTTCCCAAAGTTGCAGGCTTCCGGGAGTGCCTCCGATGAATCCGGTGCCTACGGCTTGCTGTGCACGATGTAGTTCGGCGAGCATATAGTTCAGCCGATTGTATATGGCTGTGTCTCCGGTAGCGGCATACATCATAGAGAGTGCGGAAATGTAATGTCCGCCGATGTGTCCGTCCAGTCCGGTGTTTTCCCAGTTGGTATAACTTGACGCTTTGGGCGTCAGTCCGGCTTCGCGCAGGAAAGGGGCGAGCAGGCGGTCGGGCTCCATGGCCATGATGTAGTGCAGGTCGGTCTGTTGAGCTTGCAGGAAGGGGCTTTCCAACAGCTTAACATCTTGCAAAGGGAAATAGGAAACTTCTTGTTGGGTTTGAGCTTTCCCGGTCAGGAGAAAACAAAAAAGGAACAGGTAAGTAATAAGGATCGTTTTCATATTATATTATATTTGAGGTATAGAGATTATTTGCTTACTGACGAAGGTGCTTCACCTGAGCGGGTGAGGGTACTTCTTCTGAGCTGGCAACGATGCTTCACCCAAGCGAGCAACAGTGCTTTGCCTGAACGGGCAACAATGCTTTGCCGGATTCAATGAATTGTCCGAGCTTGTAGAACGAATGTATAGGGAGTTGCTCCGGTGCCAACAGCACCCACGTGGCAGCCGAAGCTTCTCCCTATACTATTACATTCGTTTATTCCTTGAAGTAGGAATTACTTTTTGAATTTCACTGCTGCTTCTTCGATGGGCAGTGCTGCCTTGTAGTTTTCGATGTATGCGTTAAAGCCTGCTACATCTTCAGCTGTAGGCGCTATCTCAACACCTGCATCTCCACCAAACACCTGCTCATCCAGGAAGGCGTCGAGAGGTTGCTTCTTCTCGTTGTTCACAAGGAATGATCCCAGCAACGCAATACCCCAGGCACCACCTTCACCGGCAGTTTCCATTACGGAAATCGGTGAGTTCAGTGCTGCTGCAAGTACTCTCTGACCCACATTCTTAGTCTTGAACAAGCCTCCGTGTCCTGTGATTCTGTCAACTTTCACCTTTTCTTCTTTGAAAAGAATGTCATTACCAATCTTGAGGACACCGACAGAAGCATACAAGTGCGTTCTCATGAAGTTCGCAAGGCTGAACTTGTCATTGGCCGAACGTACAAACATCGGTCTTCCATCTGCAAATCCTGTTACAGGTTCGCCTGAGATGTAATTGAATGAAATGAGACCTCCACAATCCGCATTGCCTGTCAGGGCATGGTTGTAGAGTTTTCCATATACTTCGTTCATATCTACAGGTATACCCAGCAGTTCCTGGTATTCTTTGAACAGGTTGATCCATGCGTTGAGGTCAGATGTACAGTTGTTGCAATGTACCATGGCTACGGGACTTCCATCGGGAGTAGTAACCATATCGATCATTTCGTAGGGCTTTGACAGATCTTTCTCCAATACGATCATGGAGAATGAAGATGTACCTGCCGATACGTTTCCTGTACGCTGCTTAACGGCATTGGTTGCAACCATACCGGTACCTGCATCTCCTTCGGGCGGGCAAACCGGTATTCCAGCTTTCAAATGGCCGGATACGTCGAGCATCTTAGCACCTTCCGGTGTCAGGAAGCCTGCATTTTCACCAGCCGGCAATGCCTTGGGAAGAATATCCAGCAATTTCCAGTCATATCCCTTCGGAGCGATTAACTCATCGAACTTGGCCACCATTTCAGCGGAGTAGTTTTTGGTAACCGGGTCTATAGGGAGCATACCAGATGCATCGCCTATGCCTAATACCTTTTTACCGGTCATCTGCCAATGGATAAAACCTGCGAGCGTTGTCAGATAATTGATATCTTTCACGTGTTCTTCGTTGTCCAGAATGGCCTGATACAAATGAGAAATGCTCCAACGCAGAGGAATATTATAAACGAACAGCTCTGATAAAGCAGCTGCAGCCTGACCTGTATTGGTGTTTCTCCAAGTACGGAAGGGCACGAGAATCTCTTCTTTATCATTGAATGCCATATAACCATGCATCATGGCGCTGACGCCAATTGCTGCCAAAGCTTCTATTTCTATGTCATAGAGCTTTCTCACGTTTGAGCGAAGGTCGGCGTAACAATCTTGCAGTCCATACCAGATGGCCTCAACGCTATATGTCCAAAGTCCGTCAACCAACTGGTTCTCCCAGGTGTGACTTCCTTGAGCGATGGGTTTGTTTTCCTGGTCAATCAAAACAGCCTTGATTCGAGTGGAACCGAATTCTATGCCAAGAATGGCCTTGCCTGCTTCGATGGTTGATTTTGCGTCTGGTTTCATAATCAACAAAGCGCTTTGTTCAACATGTAATATACTTCATTCATGCGCAGTTCTTTCTTGAACTCGCTGATAGTTGTATTTTCATCGATAACTACCATTTCGATACCTGCCATTTCTGCATAATCTTCCCAATATTCTACGGTCAGATCATAAGAGAAACTGGTGTGGTGAGTACCGCCTGCCAAAATCCATGCAGCGGCACCTATTTCGAGGTTCGGCATCGGAATCCACAATGCGCTGGCAACAGGAAGTTTGGGCAGCGGTTTGCTCTTGATACATTCTACTTTGTTCACGATGAGGCGGAAACGGTTACCCAGGTCAACGATAGTAGCGGCTACGCCTTCACCTTGTTTGCTGGTGAATACAAGACGTGCAGTTTCGCTATCGATACCAATGGCAAGACGGTGTACTTCCAGTTTCGGTTTTGCTTCAGCAATCAGCGGACAAACTTCCAGCATGTGTGCTTGGAGGATAGCGCTCTTTTCACCGTCGAAATGCAAAGTGTAGTCTTCCAGGAAAGAACAACCTTTCGGCATACCTTGGCTCATGAACCATGTGGTACGGTACAAAGCGGCAGTTTTCCAGTCACCTTCCGCACCGAAACCATAGCCTTCTTCCATCAGACGTTGAGAAGCCAATCCCGGAATCTGGTCAAAGTCACCGAGGTCGTTGAAGTTGGTAGTAAATGCTTTGGCACCTGTGTCTTTCAAGATACGACGGAGAGCGATTTCTGCTTTTGCAGAGTTCCATACTTTGGTATAAGCTTCTGTTCCGGTTTTTTCCAGTTCAGGAGCATGGTCGTATTCTTTGAAGTAAGTATCTACCATTGCCTGTACATCTTTGTCTTCCACTGCATTGTAGTACTTCATCAGGTCGTTTACCGGACAGTAGTCTACGTGGTAACCCAAAACTTGTTCAGCGGATACCTTGTCACCATCAGTAACAGCAACGTTGTTCATCTGGTCACCGAAACGGATAATCAGCATATCTTGTGCATCAGCCCATCCGGCGCAAACACGCATCCATGTTGCAATCTGGCCCTGTGCTTTTTCATCTTGCCAATGCCCTACTACTACCTTACGGTTTTTACGCATACGGGTTACAATGTGGCCGAATTCACGGTCACCGTGAGCAGACTGGTTCAAGTTCATGAAGTCCATATCCATGGTATCCCAAGGAATTTCTTTGTTGAACTGAGTATGGAAGTGCAGCAACGGCTTCTTCAGTTCCTGCAAACCGTGAATCCACATCTTGGCAGGAGAGAAAGTGTGCATCCAGGTGATAACACCGATACATTTCTCATCATTGTTAGCAGCTTTGAAAGCTTCAGTTACTTCTTTAGAAGAGTTTACCGTACCTTTATAAACCACCTTTACCGGCAATTTGCCGCTGGCGTTCAATCCGGCTACCATTTCATTACTGTGTGCGTCTACTGCGATAACTGCGTCACCTCCGTACAGGAGCTGTGCTCCGGTTACGAACCATACTTCATATTGATCAAATGCGTTCATAATTCTTTGATTTTTAATTGTTAATTTTAAACTGTCGATTGTTTACTGTCCATAATAAGCGTTAGGTCCATGCTTGCGGTTGAAATGCTTTTCTACCAACAGCGGATTCATGGTCAGTTTCGGATTGACGGCATAAGCAATGCTTGCCATCTTGGCCACTTGTTCCATTACCACTGCATTGTGTACAGCATCGTGCGCGTCTTTTCCCCAAGAGAAAGGACCGTGGTTCTTTACCAGTACTCCCGGCGTGTGTACAGGGTTCAGCCCTTCAAAGCGCTTCACGATTACATTTCCGGTTTCCATTTCATACGCTCCTTCCACTTCTTCCTTTGTCATATCTGCCGTGCAAGGTATGGCATCGTGGAAGTAATCTGCATGTGTCGTTCCGATATTCGGAATGTCACATCCGGCTTGCGCCCAGGCAGTAGCGTAAGTAGAGTGGGTGTGTACCACACCGCCGATTTCAGGGAAAGCCTTGTAGAGTACCACGTGGGTCGGAGTGTCTGAAGACGGTTTCAATCGTCCTTCCACTACCTTGCCGTCGAGGTCCACCACCACCATGTCTTCCGCCTTCATATCGTCATAACTTACACCACTGGGTTTGATGACTACCAGCCCCGTTTCACGGTCAATAGCCGATACATTTCCCCAGGTGAAGATAACCAATCCATGCTTCACCAGTTCAAGGTTGGCATGGAATACCTTTTCTTTCAGTTCTTCCAGCATAATTTCATTTGTTAATGCGATAAGGTGTTAATGTGATAGGGTGATAAAGGCGATATCGCTCTATCACATTATCACTCTATCACAGTTTAAAAATCGGTGCCTTACGGTATGCCTTTTCATTGAATTTGTATAAGGCAGCTCCGCGTTTGGAACCTGTTTTATCAATCTTATCTGTTTTTTCAATGTAGTCCATTTCGGCTATCCGTTTACGGAAGTTACGCTTGTCTATCTGTTCGCCGTAAATAGCTTCGTAGAGGCTTTGCAGTTGAGACAGCGTGAATAACTTCGGTAACAGGTTGAAGCCGATAGGCTCTGTGGATGCTTTCTGTTGCATCAATTCCCGTGCTTGTTTCACCATTTGCGGATGGTCGAAGATCAAAGGCGGTAATTCATTGATGTTTACCCAGTAGGCATTATGCTGGTGCACCAGTTCGCGGTCGTACTCGTTGATGTTGATCAATGCATAGTAAGCAACAGAGATAACCCGTTCTCCCGGATCACGTTCCACTTCGCCGAACGACCCTACTTGCTCCATATATACATTTTCCAAACCGGTGAGTTCCGCCAGTACACGTTTGGCAGCATTATCCACACTTTCACCTTGTTGCACGAATCCACCCATCAGAGACCATTCACCCATTGCCGGCTGAAAGTTTCGTTTCAGCAATAACAGGCTCAGTTCTCCTTCGTTGAAACCGAAGATGATGCAGTCGATACCAACGTAAAAGGTCGGATTTGAACTATAATAGTTATTCATCATATATGTTTAGTTACGAGCTACAGGCTACAAGCTACAAGTGGCTACGCTATCATGCCGGATGGCACTCGTCGCCTGTAGCTTGTAGCTCGTCGCTATTTTACCAGAAATAGATATAGAAAGCGGCAGTGATACCCAGGATAATAACCGTATGGATAATATCCCAATGATTCCAGCTGGCGCGTGTCTCTGCCAATTGTGCCGGGGTAGAGGTACCGAATACCAATCCTTGTATCTTTTCTTCAGACGGTGCTTTCGTTGCCAGACTGACTACTATCACTACAATGATACAGAACAGGAACATCCATCCGCAGAAGAACAACCAATTCATATCATAGAATAGATATTTGAATGTACCACCGGCTACATCTCCTGCATTACTGTAATATACTTTTGCTCCCAGACGTGTCAGGCCGATTACCATACCGGCGATCAATCCCCACATACCACCTTGTGCAGAAGTACGCTTCCAGCAGATACCCAACAGGAAGGCTGCGGCGATACCCGGTGCCAAAACAGATTGTACGTCTTGCAGGTAAGTATAAAGCACGTCACCTACGCTACGCATGATAGGTATCCACAAAATACCCAGAATTACAATCACTACAGTTGCTGCCTGTCCGATACCCACCAATTTCTTTTCAGAAGTTTTCGGTTTGAAGCGTTTGTAGAAGTCAATTGTAAACAGCATGGCAGATGAGTTGAACAAAGATGCCAACGAACTCATCAAAGCTGCTAGGATACCGCAAACCACCAGACCTTTCACACCAGCCGGCAACAACTTGGCTACCAGTGTCGGGAAAGCTGCATCGGCATTGGCGCTGCCATTAGCCAACATCGGCAAGAAACCTTCACCGCCTGCACCGAGGTATTTCTGATGAAGTGCAAAAGCAATCATACCCGGAATCAGGAACAAGAATACAGGTAACAATTTCAGATAAGCTCCGAAGATAGTACCGCGGCGTGCTTCTTTCTGGTTCTTACCTGAAAGAACGCGTTGTACGATGAACTGGTCAGTACACCAGTACCAGAAACCGATGATAGCTGATCCGATTAATGCTCCCAACCAAGGGAAGTTCGGGTCACTATTGCTACGAATTAATTCCGTCATGGTGTTGCCCTGATCATTAACAGTTACCGCACCACAAATTTTCATCATTTCGTCCCATCCACCCAGTTCTCTGAAACCGAGTACAAGGATAATCAGCGAACCTAACAATAAAATCGGGGTCTGCAATACAGAAGTATAAAGTACCGACTTCATACCACCGAAGATCGTATATAATGCAGTGATCAAAACCAGACCGATAGCTGCAATCCAGAAGAAATCGATTCCCCAGAGTTCTTCAATGCCGAATACCTGTTGGAATACCAGACCACCGGCATATACCGTAACCGCTACCTTAGTCAGTACATAACTGATCAAGGAGATTACAGACAATATAGTACGGGATTGCGGGTTATAACGACGTTCCAGAAATTCCGGCATCGTATATACCATACTTCTTGAATAGAACGGTACGAATACCCATCCCAAAATAAGAATCATCCATCCCTGGATTTCCCAGTGTGCCATAGCCATACCACTGGATGCTCCGGCACCAGCCAGTCCGATCAAGTGTTCCGAACCAATGTTTGATGCAAAAATAGATGCACCAATAGCAATCCACGTAGCGTCACGTCCACCCAGGAAATAATCCGCTGAGTCATTTTGTTTCTGTTTGACAACCCAAACAATAATACCAATCAGAGCTAAAGCGAAGACTCCAATTACAATCCAATCTAATGCTTCCACAATTCTAATATTTAAAAGTTAACTATTATTTCTCTACTGAGAATTTGAAAATACATTCGCTGTTGTATGTCTGTCCCGGTTCCAATACCACGCTGGGCCATTCCGGCTTATTAGGACTGTCGGGATAGTGTTGTGTTTCCAAGCATACGGAAGCACGTTGATTATAAGTAATGCCTTTTTTGCCTGTTACAGTTCCGTCCAGGAAGTTACCGGTATAAACTTGTATACCCGGTTCGTTGGTATATACTTCCAGAGTGATGCCGCTTTCAGGTGAAGTCAGTTTTGCTGCTAATTGAGCAATGTCTCCATTCGTATTCAGTACCCAGTTGTGGTCATAGCCATTTCCGTTTTTCAACTGAACGAAGTCGAAGTTTGTGATGTCTTGTCCTATTGTTTTAGGAGTAGTAAAGTCCATCGGAGTATCTTTAACTGTTACGATTTCTCCAGTGGTCATGAAAGTACTGTCTACCGGAGTGTAATTGTCTGCATTTACATATAAGATATGATCTGTTGCAGCTTTTGAAGGATTACCGGATAAGTTGAAGTAAGAGTGGTTAGTCATGTTGATGACTGTTTTCTTATCTGTAGTAGCGCTATACTTTATATCTATAGCGTTGTCATCTGTCAGTTTGAAAAGAACTTTAGCAGTTACGTTGCCGGGAAAGTTAGAGTCACCGTCCGGTGAGATACGAGTCAGTTCCAGAGTAGTTTCATCAATCGGATTGGCTTCATATACTTGGTATTGCCAGCCTTTAGGACCGCCATGCAAACAGTGTCCGAAGTTGTTTTGCGGTAATTGGATCGTCTCTCCGTCCAATACGATTCTTCCCTGGTTGATGCGGTTTGCATAACGGCCGATAGAAGCGCCGAAGTCGCTCGGGATGTTTACATAGTCAGCAATGCTGTCGAAACCCAGAACAACGTCCTGCATATTCCCGTTTTTGTCGGGAACCATAATGGAAACAATACGGCCACCGAAGTTAGTAATGCACACTTCCATGCCCGACTTGTTCTTCAAGGTGTAAAGACCTGTTTTGGCATTGTTCACTTCTGTTTGGAAATTCACCGGATTCAGACCGGACAAAGTCAACTCCTGAGCTGGCTTGTTATTGCACGCAGATAACATCAGTGCGGCAATTCCTGCAAGTAGAAAATTGTTTTTCATGGTTCTATTTTTAATGTAAATGAGATAATTATCCGATTTTGGGTGTAAAAGTAACACTTTTATTTAGTGTAAGATGTACACTTTAATATGTTATGTAACATAAAAGAAAAAAAACAGCTCTGAAAATTGTATATTTCAAAGCTGTTTCAGTATGTCAAGGGATGCTTATTTTGTTTTCTTGCCCCAATATGTCTTGCTGTTGGTATATCCAGCATAGACAATGGTGTGGGTGCGTGGATTGGCTTCCCAATCGGCTTCACGTTGCAGGCATAGTTCCACTCCGTTGGCAGTCAGTATTTGTTTTTCTGCATCATAGCTCCAGGTTCCCCCTTTCCAGGTGCCGTCTGTAATGGTATGGTCGGCTGCGAGGGTCATGTTGCTCGATTCCTTTTGTTTTCCATAGGAATAAGACAGGTCGATGTGTTCCCAGTTGCCTATCAGCTCATCTTCCATAATGGCTATTTGAGGAACAGCTCCGTAGCGTTCGGGCATTACGACCGGCCAGCCTTGGGAGTTCCACCGTATGGAGCGTACCTGTCCCATCATGAGGGCATTGCTATAGGTATTTCCTCCCACGTTTTCGGGGAATCTGCCTTGCGAAGCATAATACCAGTTGCCGTTGCCGTCGTCAAACACAGCGCAATGTGCGATTCCTACCCATCCATGACTGTTGTTGAATTTGTAGGGGTGAGTGACGATGGGCAGCATCTCCCCTCCGGTTTCGGTCAGGTTGGTGCCGTCTATGCCGAGGTAGGGACCATAGATGTTTTGGGAGCGGCAGACACGGGTGTTGTAGGGGACTTCCAGTGCGTCATAAGCCATAAACAGATAATAGTATCCGGTGGCGGCGTTGTAGATGACCTCCGGTCCTTCCGAGGCTTGCCAGCGGTTTCCCATTTCCCGGGTGGCAATCAATGAACCGTATGCGGCAATATCTTCGCCGGTTCCCCAGGGAGTTGGCAGTGTATTCAGCGGTTTCCCTGTTTCGGCGTTTACCTCCAAGGCAGCTATACCGCTGTGCCAGGAACCGTAAATCAGGTAATGTTTCCCATCGTTGTCTATCAGGTAGCTTGGGTCGATGGCGTTCCACTTGTAGTAACAGTTAGCCCAGTTGTCGGGTCTGATGTGGAAGTTCAGCCCTTTGTCTGAGGCATTGGTGATGACATAGCCTTTATCTTCCCAACCGTTGTTGTCGGCGGGGTTTGAGTTCTCCAATAGACCGATGAAGGCGCGTTCGCCCCAGGAGTTGGCTCCGTCTAAATAGCCGGGGCACACAATGGAGTAGTACATACGGTAAAGCCCGTTTCTCACTTTGCGCACGCAGGGTGCCCAGTAACCGAAGTCTGCGGTTTCGGGCGAAACTTCGCTCAGCCCCATTTCACTGCGGATTTCATTCAGCTTCGGAATTACCCAACCGGGCAGTGATGGCATCACTCCGCCTAAGTATTCCCAGTTCACGAGGTCTTTGGAACGTCTGCCGTGGAAGTGTCCGCCGGCTGTATGTGCATTGCCGTAGGAAGCATCCGTCTGATACATATAGTAATATCCGTCTTCGGCCAGCATCACGGTGGGGTCGTGCACGTTTGCTAGGTTCCATTCATGGCGTTGGTCCCAACTGGCTATGTCCACGTAATTGTCCACATAGGCGGGTGCCACGTAGTTTTTGAGCTGTTCGTCAAGGCTTAGGCTTTCTGTGGTTGCCGTGAGCACATCCGAGTAGGTGTAACGGCTGTTACTGTAGGCATAAGCACGGATATAGTAAGAGGTATTGCCCGTCAAGCCGGAAATCGTGGCGTTGAAGTCTTCGTCGGCATCCACTACGTTATCTTTGATGGTTGGATTCTGGGCATTGGCGCTGTAGCAGAAGCCCTTCTTGACAACCTGATTGACATTGCCGGTGACCGATGAAGTGACGGTCAGTGAGGCGCCTGTGGTTGCGGTTATTTCAGGAATGGTTATGACTATATCGCTGTTTCTATTGTATTCGATGTTGTCCAGCCCATCGGAGCAAGCCATGTAAGTGAAGACCGTCAGCAGGGATATTAAGGAAAATGTTAGTCTTTTCATTTGATTGATAGGTTTTTTAAGATCCATATCGTTCTTCTGGTAAAGAGGAACGATATGGATGATAAAGAAATTAATAGTTATTCTTATTCATTGAAGACGAGATGACAACCGTCAACGGTTAATGCGAAGTTCAGGTCGTTGGAATCCACTGTATTGATACCTAAATAGTACTGGGTAGAAGTTGTACCTGTAGTACCCTCCATCACTGCCTGAACGTCGGCAGTGCCATTACCGCAGTTGGTCACGTAAACCGTGACTTTGGCTCCATTCATACCGGCAAGCCAAGTGCTCCAGTCGCCTTGTGTTCCGCTGTAAAGGCAAGCGGCAAATCCGTCGCCCCATCCAAAGTTGTCGGCGCGGACCACTGCGTATTCGGTGGCAGTATCGGCTTTGCGGAGAACCACAACAAAGTTGCTATAGTTCCCAGCCAGACTGCTGTAGTTGGTGAAGGTGATGGACTTTGTCTCGCCCACAGGTACCTTGAAGTCGTCTGAGAAAGCTCCCCAGAAGGCCGTTGAGTTGTCTTCAGCTCCTACCATCTTGGCTGTGTTGGTCACTTCAGAAGGTATTGACTCGGATACGGTAACTTCTACTGTTGCAGTGACTCCTTCTTCGGCGGTAATGGTAACGGTCTGAGAACCTGTCTTCGCAGAAACGGCAGAGAAGCTGAGTTTCGCATTGTCAACGACTCTTGAATTTCCGTTGGCGTAAGCTGCTGTAACCACCATACCTGTTGGGTCGAAGGCCATCGTCCAGTCTGCCAAAATATTGGTAGCAGCCGAGGTATAATAATAGTATTGCATATGCGAGGGTGGGGTAGTCACCTCAATGGATACAATCTTTTCCACGACTTCAAAAATAGCGTTAGCCACAATCGGTAGTTCGCAATTCTCACCCTTAAAGGTCTTGTTGTAGATGGCCACAAGAGTTTTTACGCCCAGTTGCTCCATATCGGGGATGGCAGAGAAATGGAGTTCGGAAGCCGATACAGTTTTGCTCACTCCCTCTTCAAAGGTAACGATGGCCGAAACATTGGTCATGGCTTCTTCGAGCGAAGTACCTACGTTGACCTGGTCGGGTACATTCTGCAGTACCATTGATATCGGATTTTTGTCTTGAGCAGAAGTAAGGCCGCCAATAGGAACGATGTTGGTTTGTTGGAAGTCGATGTAAGAACCTTCGGGAATCAGGAAGCAACGGATGTTGGTGTTGCTCGCATCTGCGTTCAGATTTTCTTCCTTGTATGGTTGCGCGTAAGTCTTGGTGGCTGCGCTGTTGGTCATCTTTACGGTGAAAGCACTTTCACTGGTGCGGTCAACGGTGAGTGTCACCTTGCCGCCCAAACTCTGTACGTTAGGGTCTGCATTGCTGGCATCGGGATCGAGAAGCAACGTGCCCGAGATGTACTGGAAATTGATATGATCGCCCCACTGTGAATTGTAAGTTTCAGGGCTACCTGTGACGTCAAAGCGGATGACTCCGTATTCGGCATATCCTGTACCTCCACGATCCACATCGTTGGTGATGACAAGGGCAAAGTTCTTGTAATACGTGTTGTCGGCCGGGTTGATGTGGAGGTTGATCACCGCATTCCACTTCTCGCCATCGGGTACCACGTAATACTTGGAGAAAGCAGCCCACCAGCCGGAGGTGAAATCCGTATTTCCGATGGTGTACACATCTTCTTGCATGCCTTCAAGCACTTCTTCTTCCGGTTGTTTCTTCGAGTCTTCTATTTCCTGTATCTTATCGGAAATCCAATCGGGGGCGTTTACATCGTAAAGTTCGCCACCCTCGCAACCTGTCAGTGCCAGCAACCCTAAGGTTACGGAACAGCAAGCGTATGCTATTTTTTTGAGTAATCTCATTGTCTTAAATTAATTGATTAACGTTTCTTGTTTATTTGCTTAAATCTACAACCGGACGTACTGTCCAGCCATTGCTACTGAAATAAGAGGAGTTATCCGTGCTGTAGTTGGCGGAATTACCTCTCAAATTTGGATTGTTGTTCATCAACTGCTGCACAATGGGCAGGAATTCGTGTCCCGGTAAGTAGGTATCGAAAGTGCTCTTCAGTTCAGAATCGTTTGCTATATCGCTGTAGTTCACAGGATTCTTTACTCCCACTGTAGAGCGGCGTACCGTGCCGTGTTCCTTGAGCTGCTGCAAGCGGCCGTTGTTGTAGAAGAAGCCCCAGCGGATGAGGTCGAAGCCTCGACCGAATTCGCAACCGAACTCCTTAGGACGTTCCACATTGGCTATCTGTTCGAAGAGTTTGTCGGCGTTGCTGAAGTCCTGAAGCTCTAAGTCTGCCAGATTGGCGCGGTTACGCACCTCGTTGATCCAGTCGATAGCCTGCTGTGTGGGACCATTAACCTCGTTTTCGCATTCAGCGGCACGTAGCAGTACATCAGAATAGCGCATCAGGCGCAGGTTGATACCACATTTCAAACCTGTAACGACGGTGCTGTACAGACCGGTACGGAGATTCGTGAATTTGGCAATCGGAAGGCCACCGTAAATGTTGTTGGTCACGATATTGTCGGTGGCTGTAAGTGTTTGCGTATAAGCTACATTGCCAAACTCGAAATCCGCCCAGTCGGGCTCGTAGGTTCCGATGGTCCAGTAAAGACGTGGGTCGAGTGTACCATTCGTGGTGCGCTCTCCTTTAAAAAGCTGATAGAGCCAGGGTGAAGCTGATATATCAGCCCAACCACCATAGTTGCCGGGAGCGAAGTTGCTCTCAACGGCCGACCCTTGTGTGGCATTGGGGCTTGTGTTCACCGGAGTCCATTCATCATCGGTGCCCTGCGCTCCATAGTCGAGGTACTGCACTTCGAAGAGGCTCTCTGCATTGTTCTCGTAGGCCGAACCTTCACGGAAATTATCTCCATAGTTGTCCATCAGTCTATAAGTGCCATACTTCTTGCCGATGATGTCTTTCAGCACCGGGAGTGCGTCGCTGTACTTTTGGCGCATCATGAGGGCGCGGGCATAATAGCCTGCCGCAGCACCGCAGGTGGCACGTCCGCCGCTCCACTCGCTGCCTTCGTCGCGGGAAGGAAGCAATTCAATCGCTTCCTGGAAATCTTTTTCTATCTGGTTGAGTACGTCATCGTAGGTACTGTTGCTGCCATAAAGTCCTTCGAGCGAGGAGTAGGTAGCGTAGTCCGTAATGAGGGGCGGATTCTGATAATAACCGACCAAGTTATAGTACGACAGTCCGCGCAGGAAAAGCACTTGTCCTTTGATGCGTTTCATCTTATCAGAAAGTTGGCTGTTATCTTCACCCAAACGGGAAATGGCGAAGTTGCATACGTTGATGGTGTAATACCATTCCCGCCAAGGCCACCACGTAATGTCTGAAGTGACTTCTGCATTCAGGTCATCGAAAGGCATATACCACACTTGTGAAGAGTTCCAGGCTTCATCGCCACGGCACACGTCGATGGTGTAGCCTACACGGGCGTATGAACCCTCCATACGGATGTGGTTGTAGGCGGCAATCACGCATTCCTCCAAATCATCGGCATTAAAGCCGAAAGTACTTGAGGTTTGCTGGTTGGGATTCAACAGACCTAAATTGTCATTGCAAGAAAATAGAGTGCTAAGTCCCAAGATGAGAGCAAGTGAATATTTCTTTAGTTTCATAAGATATGTTTTTAGTATTTAGGTACCAGATAGTACGGTTAGAATGTAAAATGAACGCCACACATGAAAGTGCGTGCAGTAGGATAAGAACAGAAGTTATATCCCGGGGTGAAAGTTCCTCCCGCATAGTCAACATTATAACCGTGATAGCCGGTGAATGTGTGGAGATTCTGTGCTGACACGTAGAAACGTACATCAGATACATATTTGCCGAACCACCCGTCAGGGAAGTTGTAGCCCAATTCTACATTGGCAATCTTCCAGTAGGCTGCGTTCTGAATCTTGCGTGAACTGAAAAGGTCGTTCCAAGCCAGGCTGGCACTGTTGGTGACATAGGTGCGCGGCACGTTGGAGAGGTAAGTGCCGCCGTCTTCGCTAAAGCGGTTGGCATCGAGCATACCCACCTCTTTGTTTCCCCAGCCGTAGGAAGAGTTAAGCGAGTTGTATATGTCATCGCTGACGTGATAGTTCAGCGCACCGAAAGTTGCGATGCTCAAGTCAAAACGCTTGTATTCAAAGCGGGCACTAAGACCGAAATGAATCTTAGGCATACCGCTGCCCAGCACCACTTGGTCGTTGGCGTCTACTTTACCGTCGGGTTCACCGTTCGGTCCGCTTACGTCCTTATAGAGGCAGTCGCCAATCTGGGTGCCCTCTTGAGTGGCATGGTTGTCCAAATCTTCCTGTGTGCGGGCAATACCGTCATAAACCCAGCCGTAGAACTGACCTATTTCTTGGCCTACATTGGTAATGTAGGCTCCGGAGATGTAAGAGTCGGTACCAAAGCCTAACGAAGTCACACGGTTGCGCAACGTGCTGAGGTTGGCCGAAAGTTCATACTTGAAGTCATGGTCGCGGTTGCGGTAGGTAGCCGAAAACTCAAAACCGGAGTTGTTCATCGAGGCGGCATTCATTGTAACGGTAGTATTGGACACACCGGCTTGTTCCGGAACAGGAACAGCATACAAAAGGTCTTCGCTGGAATTCTTGTACCACTCGGCTGTAAACTCCAGGCGGTTGCGGAACAAGGCGAGGTCGATACCCACATTGTAGGTCTTCTTTTTCTCCCATGCCAAGTTATTGTCCACGAAAGTAGAAACGGCAGAACCGGTCACTACGTTACCGTTGAAATTGTAAGTCATGTTGTTGCGCGACATGACAGCCTGATACATATACTCACCGATATTCTCGTTACCGAGTTCACCATAGCTGGCACGGACTTTGAAGAGGTTCACGGTATTTGGATCGAAAGGGAAGAAGCTCTCTTTGTCGAAGCGCCAGCCCACAGAGACGGAGGGGAAGGTGCCCCAACGGATGTTTCTGGACAGGCGGGAACTACCATCGCGGCGCACGGTTGCCGAGAACAGGTATCTGTCATCGTAATTGTAGTTGATACGACCGATGTAGGACAAGAGGGAATGCTTGTATTCGTAGCTTTCTGAATACGTGTTGGCGGCATTCTGGAGCTGTAGGAAGTAAGGTTCGGTGAAGTTGATGCCCCATCCGGTCAGCAGGTCGGTGTTTTCTTCTTCGTAAGTCTGGCCTGCCACTACGTTGATGTGGTGCTTGCCCATCGTACCGTCGTAAGTAAGCACGTTCTCTATCAGCGCATCCGAGTAGTCGCGTGACCCCTTGGTGAGCCGTTCGTTGCTTTTGGACAAGTACACACGGTTACTCTGCACCCATGCGGGAATCCAAGTAAAGTCTTTGCAATGGGTTTTGCTGTAAGAGAGGTTGATTTTATAGTTGAGCTTATGATTTTTGCTATCGACGCCAATCATCTTGAGGAGATCCACATCGGCCGATCCGGTTCCCACGAAGCGGTCCACGCGGGTGTTGCGTTGCAGCAGGTTATTTACCAGCAACGGGTTGGAAGCGGAGATGTCACCATGCACGGTGTCGTAGTAAACGCCATAGCCGTAAGCGTCATAATTGTAGTTGTTGGCGATTCCTACCAAGTTGTCAAGTACCCATGTCGAAGAGTCGTATGCCTTGATGGTGGGTTGCATCAGCAAGGCGCCGCGCAGCACGTTGGTTACGTCGCCATACAAACCTTGAACGTATTCGGAAGCATTCGACAAGCCCATGTTATCTTGGTTGGAGTGAGAGTAAACAAGGCTGGTCTGGAACTTTATGAACTTGGTGTCCATAGTGTTGTTGACACGCGCAGTGTAACGTTCGTAGTTAGGACCGGCACCTTCGAGAGTCCCTTTTTGGTTGAAATAGTCTAATGATATATTATAGGTGTTATTGGCGCCACCTCCGGAGAGGTTCACATTGTGGTTCTGGCGGATACCCGTCTTGAATACTTCGTCAAACCAGTTGGTGTTGGTGGCATCCTGGAACTGATATTTTCCGGTTTCGCTGTTAAGCGTGTATCCCGATGGCAACGGAGTGTTGGAGTTTGCGGCCGCCTGACCGAGGTACTGGCTGTACTGGTCAGCATTCATTACATCATAGACGTCATTAGGAATATAATCCACGCCGAAGTATCCATTGTAGTCCACTTTCAGTGGTTGGTCTTTTTGTCCACGTTTGGTGGTGATGATAATCACACCATTGGCGGCGCGCGAACCGTAGATGGCAGCAGCTGAAGCATCCTTCAGTACCTGGATGGTTTCAATATCGTTTGAAGAGAAATCGCGGATGGAAGTTCCCATGGGAACACCGTCGATAACATAAAGAGGAGAGGTGTCGCCGAAAGACCCGACACCACGGATGCGGACGGTCGGATCGGCACCGGGCTGGCCGTCGGAGGTGATTTGCACACCGGAAACCTTACCTTCGAGCATGGTGGAGATGTTGGAGTTTGATGTCTGTTTCAAGGCTTCCGCATTTACTACGGCAACAGAACCGGTTAAGTCGGACTTCTTCTGTGTACCGTAGCCCACGACAACCACTTGCTCAAGCATCTGGTCGTCGGATTGCAACTGGATGGTTTCAATGATGGCACGATTGCGAACGGCCACTTCACGTTCCTTGAACCCCACATAGCTTATCAAAAGGGTAGCGTTTCCGGGAACCTCCAATTGGAAGTTTCCGTCCAGGTCGGTAATGGTTCCGCCTTGTCCGCCTTTAATCTTGATGGTAGCCCCTGGCATGGGTTCACCTTGTTCGTCGACTACTTGACCACGAACCTTGATAGTCGAAGATTGTGCCACGGTAGCCATTGCAGGTGTAGAATACACCGCCATGCCACCAAAGGCGCACAGACTAAGCATTACGGAGAAAAATAAATGTTTCCTCATTTTTAAAAGTATTAAGGTTGTTAATTTAATAGATTAGATTTGTTATTAACCGTATTACGATGCCGGATTGATGTACGACCCGGCGTTGACTACCGGAGGCAGTCGAGTTACAGATTTCATAAATGTAATGGAATCAATAAGGGAAGGTTGAATTGGATCGATGCCACGTGTAATGCGACAACCATTCTTTTGTTATTCTTCATAATATTAAGATTAAAATTAAAATTAAACATTAATGTATGGCTCTCTTCCGAAGGATTGAGTACCAATTGCATGACAAAAGTAGGGCTTGTGTAGTAAATAAGGGTGGACAAACGCGTTTTAGAGGTGGATAAATGGATTTTTAAGTGTAGAAAATACAGTTTATTGTGTGGGGTTATTGTTTTTTACCTCAGTATGTAAATGCATCTACCTCATTGTGTAAACATATTTACCCCGGCACGTGAATGATATTACATACAGGAGCAAATGTATTTACCTGTTGGCGGAATTCATTCATATCTGCACAGGAGCTAAACGGGAAGTTTCTCATAGATAAATAATACTTATGATTTATCCTTATTACATGAGCAGCCGTATACTGAACCTAATTCAGTCGTATACTGAATGCCATTCACTCGTATAGTGAACCCTATTCAGTCGTATACTGAATTGGTAGGCCTTTAGTCTGTTGATAATCAGATGATTGAATAAAGTTTTTCGCTGGTAATCAATTAGGACAAATAGGACTGATGACAAATGAGTGAAATGCTCTATAAATAATGATTTAGCTCATAATTGTGTAAAAAGGAGTTTTCACCACAGAGTAACACAGGGTATCACGGAGTTCTATTCTTTTGATTTCAAATTGATTAAACTCTGTGATACCCTGTGTTACTCTGTGGTGAATTAATTCAAAACCCGGCAGAAACGAATGAATTCCGCCAACGGGTATGTCTTTATATGCCGAGGCAAAGAGTAATTCTTGCCGGGGTAAAACTATTCTTTCTCATTGAGCAGTGCGCTTGGTGTCACATTAAAGTATTTGGTAAAGCACCGGGTGAAGTATTTAGGGTCGTTGAATCCTACTTCATAAGCTATTTCAGCAATGTTCATGCTTTTGTTTTCCTTGTTTTTCAGTAACAGTTCGCGGGAAATGTTCAGGCGGTAGTTGCGTATGAACTGCCCTGCCGACTGCCCTGCAAGGCTTTGCAGCTTTTTGTTCAGCAGGCTCTTGCTCACGCCTGCCGCTTCGCAGAAATCGCTGACCTCGAAATAGGAGTTTTTGTAGTTCTCTTTAATGATATCCATGATGCGGTTGAGGAATTTCTTGTCATCCGATTCTTCTTCCATATTCAGCGCATTTATATCCATGGTTATGGCAAACTTCTTCTGGTAGCGTTTGCGGTTCTCAAGGATATTCTCAATGCGGGTAAGCAGCAGAGTCTCGTCGAAAGGTTTCAGCAGATACTCATCTACTCCTATGCGGTAGCTTTCCAAGCGCGCCTCCTGCGATGTCTTGGCAGTGAGCATGAGGAAGGGGATATGAGAGATAGTGAAGTTCTCCTTTACCCGACGGGACAGCTCGATGCCATCCATTACGGGCATCATCAGGTCGCTGATGATGAAATCTACCGCATGCGAGTTCAGTATGGTCAGGGCTTCCCCGCCATGAGCTGCTTCGAGTACATTATATTGGTCCCGCAGGATAGAACGGATATATCCGCGCATATCTGCGTTGTCTTCTACGACCAGAACAGACAGGCCCTTTCCGGTGTTCTCGGATGCCTGTACCGTGTCGTCGGCAATCGTAAGCTGTGGAGTACTTTCGGCTATTGTTTCCGTCGTACTGTTTTCCGGAGTTACCGGCAGAAGAATACGCAGCGAACACCCGACCGTATGGTTGTTCTGTGCATGGATTTCACCACCGTGCATTTGTACGATACGCTTACACAGGTAGAGTCCGATGCCGCTTCCCGCTTGTCCGTACATCGGATATTTGGTCTGTCCTTTCGACTGGTAGAAGCGGTTGAATATCTTGCTTATATCATCATCGATAATGCCGCTGCCGGTATCGCTGACGCAGATGTAAAGCGTGGCTTTGCGGTTATGGGCGGGTGGCAGCAGGGCAATGAACAAGGATACGTTTCCGCCGTTGGGCGTGAACTTGATAGCGTTGCTCAGTAGATTCGTCAAGACCTTGTGCATGGCTTCTTCATCATAGGATATTTCCGGTGAGGGCATCCGGTAATAGCGTTTCAACGTGATATTCCTTTCTTTGGCAAAGACCTCAAAAGGCATAATCAGCTCGTTGGCAAAGTTCAGGAAGTTACTGCGCGTTTTCACTATTTCCAGCTTGCCCGACTCCACTTTACGGAAGTCCATGAGCTGGTTGACAAGCGATAGCAAGTATTTGGAATTGCGTTCTACAAAGTGCAGCTGTTCGATGACCTGCGGATTGTAACTCAACTTCAGCGCACGCTCTATCGGACCTATAATCAGTGTTATCGGGGTGCGGAATTCGTGTGTGATATTAGTGAAGAATGCTATTTTGTCAAAAGTCAGCTCCTGTATCTTGCGCGTCATCCTGGTAAGTTGCGCTTTCTGCCGCGTAATCTTTTCGTTCTGTTGCTTCAACATCTGGTTTTGGCGGGACAGTTCTTCGGTCTGTTCTTCCAGCAGTTGCTTCTGTCTTTTCAGTTCATGGGTACGTTGCTCCACTTTTTGGTGCAGCCGTTCTTTCTGCTCTTTCAGACTCCGTATGCGCCATTGGTAGAATTGCCATGCAGCGAGGGCTACGAGAATGACAACGAGCAGCATGAACCATCTTGTTTTATAAAAATAGGGTTGGATTGTAATCTGAAGCTCCGTTATATTTTCTTCTTCTGCCTGGGCATAGGGCGTATATTTCACTTGCAGCGTGTAGTCGCCCGGGGACAGGTTGGTATAGGTTGCAAAGCGCCGGTTGCTGGGCACATGCACCCACTGGTTGTCAAAACCAAGCAGGCGATAGCTGTAAGTGGCTGTGTTGTCGGCCTCGAAGTTGAGTGCGGAAAATTCCAGTGAGAAAGACTTCTCACGTTCGTGTATGCAGATTTTCTTGCTTACGGCAATGTCCTGCGGCAGATATTCGCTGCCGGGGAATATTTCTTCATTTCCCGCTTTCAGACGGGTGAAGCGTACTTTCGAAGGCTGTGTCAGAACGGTAGGCAGGTTACAGTCTATGGCAACCAGTCCGGCCACCGTACCGAAGTAGAGCTTGCTTTGCATGGGGCGGTAGGCGGCATTCCAATAGAATTGTGTATCGGCAAGTCCGTCCTGGCGGGTATAGTTGATAAAACAGTTTTCTGTGGGCTGGAAACGTGACAGCCCGTTGTTGGTTGCTATCCAGATACATCCCTTGTCATCTTCCAGAATGCTGCGGATGCTGTTGTTGGGTAGCCCGTGAGAGGAGTCGTAGCAGATGAAAGATTCCTCTCCGTGTTCGTTCAGGATGCGTTTATATATGCCGTAGCCGTTGCTTCCCAACCATAGCGTGCCGTCCTGGGCTTCGTAGAAGCAACAGATTTTTTCTATCAGTCCGGAAGCGGGATTATCCAGTTTATATTTCAGATGCCGGTATTGGAATACACTGTCCGGCGATGAGGCGCGACGGGAATGAAGGTCGATGATATAGACACCGTCCAGGCAACCTATCCATAACTGTCCGTCCTTGTCTATGATAGAACCGATACTGCCGCGTATGCTTTCGGCAGCACGGTTGGCAAACGGAGAGCGGAGCTGTTTACGTACCAAATCGTAGAAGAATACTCCTTGATTGGCTCCAATCCACATGCCGTTGTTTATGGAGTCGTAAGCCAGTGCGCCGATAAAGTCTATGGGGTAGTTGTTTTTGTTCTCTGCCGTAATGGCTTCTATCCTGCGTTGGGGATTCTGCGGGTTCATCAGGTTGATGCCGCCCCCCCATGTGCCGACCCACAATCTTCCTTCTCCGTCGGCGGTAATGGCACTTACCGAGTTGTGTGTAAGTGCACCGCTTTCGTGGGTATAGTGCGTAAAGCTATCGCTTCCCGCTTCCTTTTTATTCAGTCCTCCTTCTACCGTGCCTATCCATAAGCAGCCGTTACGGTCTTCGTAGATGGCATTCACCGGATTTTGGGAAATGGTTTCCGGGTTTTTGTTGTCATGCTGATAGTTCTGTACGGACAGGCGCTTGGAAGTCAATTTATTGATACCTCCACTTTCTGTTCCTATCCAGATATGTTTGCCTTCTACGGTGATGCAATTGATGAAATTGCTGTTCAGCAGGCTGCCTGTATTGGAAAACTGGTCTCCGATGTGCTCAAAGTTATCTTTTATAGGATTATATATGTTGATGCCCTTTAGGCTGGCTATCAGTAATTGCTTGTCGTTTGTTATAGCAAGTTGGGTGAGGAAATTCTGTGAGAGTGAATATGGATTAGTGGGAACGTGTTCGTACTGCTTCACGATGTCTTCATTCTTGTTATATCGGAAAAGCCCCTGGTTTGTTGTTATCCATATTTCATTTTCTTTGATTATAAAATCTGTAAAGTAAGTATCCGGAGCAAAGCTCAGGCAACTGGCTATTGGTGTTTCTTTCAGTTCTCCTTGGGCATTCATACCTACCTTGTATAGTGTCCCGTTGAAGCCAATCCAGATATTTCCGTCATTTTCCATATCTTTAAAAATGATATCATTCCTATAAGGATTGGGAACCGGGAGTGAATAGATATTTTCAACATTTCCTTTAGCATCAAAAGAAATGCGGTGTAGCTGACCTCCACAATATAACCAGATGCATCCCAGTGCATCTTGTGTTACATAAGCGGCCGGTTGTCTGATGAGGTTTGCCAGCATTCCCTCTGGATTGTCCGGAAGAACGGATTGCATGGATGTAAGATCAATGATGTCTGTCCCCCCTTCTGATACAACCCAAAGGCGTTGAAAGGAGTCTTCATGCACATTGCGTATGAAGTTACTCTTGAGCTTGCAATAGGGGGTGGTGGGGTTGAAGTTTATGAATTCATATCCATCGTATCTGGAGAGCCCGCCGCCTGACATTGCAATCCAAAGGAAGCCTCGGCTGTCTTTGTATATGTCATCTACGAAGTTATTGGATAATCCTTCATCTATGGTAATGTAAGTAGCATTATACCGGTCGGCAAAAAGGTCTTGTGCCTGAAGGGAAGTATATCCTATCAGAATATTGTATAATATAATAAGGTGGAAAATCTTGTGTATCTTCATGGTGTTTAGATTAGTAAAAGCAAAATTAGTGGATTAATAGTAATGGCAAAAAAACTCTTGTCTTTTTTTGCATTAGTTGGCTGAATGTCCACCTTAAAAGTCCATTTCTCCACCTTGCGAAGACTGAACGCGGCGTATTTTTGTGCTATTATTTATTTTAGTATTAAAATATTATGAGAAATATAGCATGTATAACTGTCCTATTGCTGACCGGTTTGCTTTCCGGTTGCACTCATTCGGTTTTTATTCCGGTCTCTTCGCCTAATCCGTGGGCGGATGATTACTCTTCACTATCTTCCATGGGAGATTACCAATCATGGGGAACCTACAATGTACACGATCCGTCGTGCCGCAAGATAGGCGATTATTACTATATGTATTCCACGGATGCTATCTTCCGGGAAAATCGTAAAGAAGCAAAAGAAAAGGGGGTGCCTTTGGGGTTTATTCAGATGCGCCGTTCCAAAGACCTGGTGAATTGGGAATTTCTTGGCTGGGCATTGCCCGAAATTCCGCAGGAAGCGGTAGAGTGGGTGCGCTCTCATGCAGGAGGGCATGGGGCGACAAATATCTGGGCACCTTATATCATTCCCTATAATAATAAGTATAGGCTATACTATTGTGTGTCGGCTTTCGGACGTAAAACATCCTATATCGGACTGGCTGAGTCGGAGTCTCCTGAAGGTCCTTGGACGTTGGCTGGGTGTGCTGTTAAGACAGATGATACGACAGCCATGAATGCTATTGATCCCAGTATTATTGTAGACCCTTCAACCGGTAAATGGTGGATGCATTACGGTTCATTCTTCGGTGGCCTGTATTGTGTGGAACTGAATCCGGAAACCGGTCTTCCTATGCTGGATGGTGACAGGGGACACCTGGTAGCCCGTCGCGCCAATTATAAAAAGGATAATCTGGAAGCTCCGGAAATTATCTATAATCCAGATTTGAAAGAATACTATCTGTTTGTATCCTATGATCCGTTGATGACAACCTACAATGTACGTGTGGGGCGTTCAGACAAAGCGGAAGGTCCGTTCATTGATTACTTCGGCAAAGAGTTGAAAGATACGACGAATAACTTTCCTATCCTGACAGCTCCTTACCGTTTCAAGAACCATCCGGGTTGGGCCGGCACAGCGCATTGTGCAGTATTCACGTCAGATGACGGACAATATTTCATGGCTCATCAGGGACGCTTGTCACCGCAAAACCAGATGATGGATCTCCATGTGCGACAAGTCTTTTTTACTAAAGATGGATGGCCTGTCGTATCGCCTGAACGTTATGCTGGTAGTAATCCCCGGGAGTTCTCTGCGGCAGATTTAGTGGGCGAGTGGGAAATTATCCGTGTACAGGAACCTCTGTATGAACGCCAACTGGAAGCCGGGCAGATATTGTGGGGTGAAGGTGAGCTGCAAGATGGAGAATGGAATATGTCTCACCTTTTATATCTGGAGAAAGATGGAAAGTTAGGAGAGGATAAAGGAACCTGGGATTTTGCCAGAGAAGACCAATCCTTACAACTGACACTGGACGGAGAAGTGGTAAAGGATCTGATTGTGTTTGCCGGGCACGACTGGGAGAATGAAGCGGAAACTGTCCTCTTTACAGGGCTGGATAGCCGTGGGCGCTCCGTATGGGGAAAAAGAACTAAATAACCAATTATAATTTTATTTTAAAACCATGAAAAGATACACTGGATTATTAGCGACGCTAACCCTGATCGCAGGTATGGCGCTTCAGGCACAAACTAATGAGTTTGTGATACAAACCAAGAAATTGGGTGCAGAGATTCAGCCTACTATGTATGGGTTGTTCTTTGAGGATATCAACTATGCCGCTGACGGCGGACTTTATGCCGAGTTAGTGAAGAACCGTTCGTTTGAGTTCCCACAACATCTGATGGGATGGAAAACCTTTGGTAATGTAACGCTTCAAGATGACGGTCCTTTTGAAAGAAATCCGCACTATGTCCGTCTGGCCGACCCGGGCCATCCGCATAAGCATACGGGATTGGATAATGAAGGTTTCTTCGGTATCGGTGTAAAAGCAGGAGCGGAGTATCGCTTCTCTGTATGGGCACGTTTGCCCCAAGGCGGAACATCCGAAAAAATCCGTATTGAACTTGTAGATACCAAATCTATGGGTGAGCACCATGCTTTTGCTACTGAGACATTGACGATTGATTCGAAAGAATGGAAAAAGTATCAGGTTATCCTAAAACCGAGTGTAACAGATCCGAAGGCGACTCTTCGTATTTTCCTGGCATCAAAGGGTACGGTTGATTTGGAACATGTCTCTCTTTTCCCGGTCGATACCTGGAAAGGACATGAGAATGGTTTGCGTAAAGACCTTGCGCAAGCTTTAGCTGATATCAAGCCGGGTGTGTTCCGCTTCCCCGGCGGATGTATCGTAGAAGGAACAGATTTAGCTACACGCTATGACTGGAAGAAGTCTGTAGGTCCGGTAGAGAACCGCCCGTTGAATGAGAACCGTTGGGAATATACTTTCCCGCATCGTTTCTATCCCGATTATTTCCAAAGCTACGGATTGGGATTCTTTGAGTTCTTCCAGCTTTCGGAGGAAATAGGAGCAGAGCCGCTTCCTGTATTGAGTTGCGGCCTGTCTTGCCAGTTCCAGAATTCTGATGCAGAGGCACATGTGGCTGTTTGCGATTTGGATAGCTATGTGCAGGATGCTCTTGATCTGATTGAATTTGCCAATGGGGATGTGACCACGAAATGGGGAAAACTGCGTGCCGATATGGGACACCCTGCATCGTTCAACCTGAAATTCATTGGTATAGGTAATGAGCAATGGGGACCGGAATACCCGGAACATCTCGAACCATTTATCAAGGCTATTCGTAAAGCCTATCCGGATATCAAGATTATCGGAAGCTCCGGTCCGGACTCTGAAGGAAAACAGTTTGAATATCTATGGCCGGAAATGAAACGCCTGAAAGTTGATTTGGTGGATGAACATTTCTATCGTCCCGAAAACTGGTTCCTGAATGAGGGGGGACGTTATGATAACTATGACCGTAAAGGTCCGAAAGTGTTTGCAGGAGAATATGCTTGTCATGGTAAGGGGAAGAAATGGAACCATTTTAATGCCGCTCTGCTTGAAGCTGCATTTATGACCGGATTGGAGCGCAATGCAGATATTGTACATATGGCCACTTATGCTCCTTTGTTTGCTCATGTGGAAGGATGGCAATGGCGCCCGGATATGATTTGGTTTGATAATCTCAACTCTGTCCGTACTGTAAGTTACTATGTGCAGCAACTCTATGGGCATCACAAGGGTACTAATGTGCTTTCTTTGACGATGAATAAGAAGGCTGTAACAGGTGCCGAAGATCAGAATGGACTGTTTGCAAGTGCGGTCTATGATAAGGATAAGAATGAAATTATAGTAAAGGTGGCCAATACTTCCGATAAGGCCCAACCTCTGTCTTTGAAGTTTGAAGGATTGAAGAAACAGGATGTACTGTCCGGTGGACGTTGCATCAAGCTTCGTTCGGCTGATCCTGACAAAGACAATACGATTGAGCAGCCGTCTGCTATTCAGCCTCAGGAAACTTCGGTATCAATTGATGGCCAAGCGTTGAGTGTAGAGTTGGAACCGAAGACATTTGCTGTTTATATTTTCAAAAAAGGATAAAACTAATGGATAGATTTAGAGTTAATAAGGTTAGATTTTGGTTGATTTCTTTTGTACTGGTAGCCTCGCAAGGGCTATCAGCACAAAAAGATACCACTTTTGTAGCTGACGGTAATCCGATCATTAAATATAAATATACGGCTGATCCCGGTGCGATGGTGCATGATGGTAAGGTGTACATCTATGCCGGACATGATGAGTGCCCGCCACCGGCTGAGCATTATCTTTTGAATGACTGGTGTGTCTTTTCTTCATCTGACATGAAGACATGGACAGAGCATCCTGTGCCCTTGAAAGCAAAAGATTTCTCCTGGGCGAAGGGGGAAGCATGGGCAAGTCAGGTTATTGAGCGCGATGGTAAGTTCTATTGGTATGTTACTGTGGAGCATAAGGATGTTCCCGGGAAGTCTATTGGTGTGGCTGTTGCCGATTCACCACTCGGACCTTTTGTCGATGCCCGTGGCTCTGCTTTAATTACCAATGATATGACCACAGAGCGAACCAAAATCTTTTGGGATGATATAGACCCGACAGTCTTTATAGACGACGACGGACAAGCTTATCTGTATTGGGGCAATACCCAGTGCTATTATGCTAAATTGAAAAAGAATATGATTGAACTGGATGGTCCGATTGTTTATGTAGATCTGCCTCGTTTTACGGAAGCTCCTTGGCTACATAAACGCGGCGACTGGTATTACCTTTCTTACGCATCTGAGTTTCCTGAGAAGATTTGTTATGCAATGAGCCGTAGTATTACCGGGCCTTGGGAATATAAAGGAATATTGAATGAAATAGCTGGTAATTCAAATACCAATCATCAGGCCATCATCGAGTTTAAAGGCGACTGGTACTTCATCTATCACAATGGCGGAATTAATCCCGCAGGAGGAAGTTATAGGCGTTCTGTATGCATTGATCGCCTGTATTATAATGAAGATGGAACCATGAAGCGCATTCAGATGACAACAGAAGGAATACAATAGGATTAGAGATTAGAATTAGAGATTAGGTTAGTTAATTAGTTTATTGAAAAAGTCAAAAAGAGAAGGGCGTCTCCCCGTGATGGGAAGACGCCCTTTTAGATTGAGTTGAATTGTTTTTAAACTAATCTGCGGGCACCGTCGCTGATAACCACATCGTAAACTTTCGGGCTTCTGCCGAACTTTTCTTTGAATTTATCTTTGGCATTCTGGATGAATGTATCATACAATTCATCTCTTACCAAGTTGATTGTGCAACCGCCGAAGCCACCGCCCATTACGCGAGAACCTGTTACGCCGCAGTCAAATGCAAGATCGTTCAGGAAGTCGAGTTCTTCGCAGCTTACTTCGTAAAGTTTGCTCATACCATGATGTGTTTCGTACATTTTCTGGCCTACAGTTTCGTAATCACCTTTTTCCAAAGCATCGCAAACATCGAGCACGCGTTGGATTTCTTCGATTACATACTCTGCACGCATGAAGTCTTCTTCGCTGATTTCAGCTTTTGACTCTTGCAACATCTCCATTGTACAGTCGCGCAGGAATTCTACGTGCGGATGTTTTTTCTGGATAGCGGCAACAGCAGCTTCGCAACTTTGACGACGCTTATTGTATGCAGAAGAAGCCAATTCATGTTTAACTACGGAGTCTACCAATACCAGACGATAGCCTTGCGGATCGAATGGGAAATACTGATATTCTAATGAACGGCAGTCCAGACGGATAAGGCTGCCCTGCTTGCCGAATACGGAAGCAAACTGGTCCATAATACCGCAATTCACACCACAATAGTTATGCTCAGTAGCTTGTCCCACTTTAGCCAGTTCAAACTTGTCTATTTTGTTGTCACCGAACAAGTCATTCAACGCATACGCATACGTGCTTTCCAAAGCGGCGGATGAAGACATACCCGCACCCAAAGGCACATCACCGGAAAAAGCTGTATTGAAGCCCTTTACATCAACGCCACGCTTAATCATCTCACGGCATACACCGAAGATATATCTTGCCCAGCTTGCACGGGGAGCGTCTTCTTCCTTTAAACCGAACTCCACATAATCTTTCAGATCAATGGAATAAGCCTTCACTATATCAGTGCCATTCGGTTTAATTTCAGCAATCATGCCTTTGTCGATTGCTCCGGGGAATACAAAACCACCGTTATAGTCTGTATGCTCACCAATGAGGTTGATGCGTCCCGGAGAAGCGTAAACTGCTCCTGTTGTTCCGTCAAAATGCTTGATGAAACGGCTTCTTACGTGTTCTATATCCATGATATTTTCAAATTTATAAGTGAATAAATTAATTACCTATACTCTTTTAGTTTTATTAATCTTCTACAGGAATATCTTTATTTACGTTCTTGCAACCTACTAAGCCATAGAACAGCAGATATGCAAGGGCTGCGATAATCAGCCAGTAGCTGGCCATATAGCCTACAGAGTCAGAGATGCTTTGTTGAATTAGTGGCAGTACACCACCACCCACAACCATCATCATAAAGATGCCGGATGCTTGTGCTGTATATTTTCCTAATCCTTCTACTGCCAGATTGAAGATGCCACCCCACATTACAGAAGTACAAAGACCGCAAAGCACCAGGAACAACGCGCTGATGGGTACTTGTGCCATCATGAATCCTTCACCTACAGTGTAGCCGGGCATTGAAACCGTTACAGTTTTCGGAGTGAAGATAGCAAGCAATACAAAAACGATAGCAGTGGCAGATACAACGATCAACTGTGTGCGGCTGGAAACCTTACCACTGATGGCACTACTTGCAGTACGTCCCACAAGCATCAACAGCCAGTAGATGGCAGCAATGGCACCACCGATAGCAGCACCGTTCGTCAGAATTCCGGCACCCTTATCACCCGGGTCGGCAAGATAGAAGTTCAAAGTACCCGGTATGCCGATTTCGATACCTACGTAGATAAAGATACCCACTACACCCAATACAGTGTGACGGAAGCTCCACGGGCTGTGAGAGAATTTTTCTTTTTTCACTCCACCTTTTTGAAGGTGCGGTTCGGGGATAGCGACAAAAGAGATAATGATAAATGCGGCTACGAAAACACCCATAGCAACAAAAAGAAGAGGAGCCACATCCGACATAGCTGTCTTGACAGTTACTGTACCGATCAGGGCACCTACAAAAAGCGGAGTCAATGTACCGGACAAAGAGTTAAGGGCTCCACCTGTTTGAATCAACTGGTTACCTTTGTTACCGCCACCACCAAGGAGGTTCAGCATCGGGTTCACCACTGTGTTAAGCATACAAACGCAGAAACCGCAGATGAATGCACCCAGCAGATAGATGACGAAGTTTAACTTGATAACATATTCACCGAAGGCGAATACTTCGGCATTTGCTCCGAATAAGCTGGATAGGTATTGTGTGAATAAACCGAGGAAACCTACTGCCATTGCAATCAATGCAGTCTTTTTGTAACCGATCTTAACGAGCATGTTACCGGCAGGAATTCCCATAAAAAGATATGCCAGGAAGTTCATCATGTTTCCCATCATACCTAAAGTGTTAGAACCTGCATACTCATTTCTCCATATTGTACCGAATGGCGCAGCAAGGTTCGTAACAAAAGAAATCATCGCAAAAATAAAGAACATGGTAATAATAGCGACAAGATTACCGTTCTGTTTTTGTTGTGTCATGGTTTTTAATAAATTATTAGTTTATAAAATTAGGTTAGTTATATTCATTCTTGTACACCGAACTTGTAAATAGTTACTTGTTGGTATTCGTCGCCCGGAAGCAATACTGCCGACGGGAAATGTGGTTTGTTAGGAGTATCGGGGAAACATTGTGCTTCAAAGCAAACGGCACTTCGTGCAGGGAAAGTAGCTCCATGTGCACCGGCAAAGCCGCCCAACCAGTTTCCTGTGTAGAGTTGCACACCGTTCTCTGTGGTATATACTTCCATGGTACGTCCGCTTTCCGGCTCTGTATAAGTAGCGGCAAGACTCAATTCACCACTCTCAGTCTTATTCAGTACATAGCAATGGTCATAACCTGCACCATTCACCAATTGCTGGAATTTGTCATCAATACGCTCACCTATTGTGTGCGGTGTGCGGAAATCCATAGGAGTACCTTCTACCTTCAGGATTTCCCCTGTCGGAATGGACACTTCGTCAATGGGAGTATAATGATCAGCGTTGATAGTAATGGTGTGGTTTAGAACCGTAGGGGTGGGATTAGCAATACCTGCCAGATTGAAGAAGCCGTGGTTGGTGAGGTTTACGACAGTTGCTTTGTCGGTGGTTGCCCGGTATTCAATAACCAGTGCATTGGTTTCATCTTCCAGACGATAGGTCATTTCTACTTCCAGATTACCGGGAAAACCCTCTTCGCCATCTGCGGATGTATAGTTGAATACAACAGTCGTCGGATCCGGTTGGACTGCATCCCACACTCTGGCGTGGAAACCTGTGGGTCCACCGTGCAGAGAATTAGGTCCATTGTTGATTGTCAGATTGTGTTCTTCACCGTAAAGAGTAAATTTTCCTTTTGCGATGCGGTTGCCGTAGCGTCCGATGGTAGTGTTGAGGAAAGGCTCGGGGCTATTGATTACATGGTCTATACTGTCATGTCCCAAAATTACGTTAGCATACTTCCCGTTTTTGTCGGGGACCATAATGGAAAGGATAGCGCATCCGTAATTAGTTACTGCAACTTCCATTCCCTGAGCATTTTTAAGAATAAATAAATCAGTCTTCTTGTTATTTATATCTTTTTGAAAGTCTTCCTTGTTCAAACCCGACAAGTTACTTTCCGTTGACACGGTGTTTATCATATCCATGGTATAAAATTAAATTTCTTGCAAATAAAAAGAAATTCTTCCGTACTCCCAAGGGTTTATCTTGAAATGTGAAGAACATTTTAGGAAAGTTTAGCGTTTAACATTTACGAGGCGAATTGATATTTTTTGTAAGTTTGTCGCGTTAATCTAAAAAAATGTAACATTTTTATTTAAAGCTCTAACAAAAACTACGAATGTATCCTTTGAAATTTGAGCCTATTCTGAAGCAGACGCTTTGGGGAGGCGACAAGATTATTGCTTTCAAGCAATTGAATGAAACGCTATCCGGAGTAGGCGAAAGCTGGGAAATCTCGGCTGTAGAAGACAACGAGTCTGTCGTCGCTAATGGGCCTGACAAAGGCCTTACACTCCCTGAGATGGTGGGGAAATACCGTCATGAACTTGTCGGTGAAGTGAATTACTCTCGTTTTGGCACAAAGTTTCCCTTGTTGATAAAATTCATTGATGCCAAGTTGGATTTATCCATCCAGGTACATCCGGGAGATGAGTTGGCGAGAAAACGCCACAATTCTTTCGGTAAGAATGAAATGTGGTATGTGGTATCGGCAGATAAGGGGGCAAAACTGATTTCCGGCTTTTCTGAGCAGATAACTCCGAAAGAATACAAGGAGAGAGTTTATAATGGAACCTTTGCTGAAGTGCTGCAAACGTGCGATGTAAAACCGGGGGATGTGTTCTATGTTCCTGCGGGTCGTGTGCATGGTATCGGTGCCGGTGCTTTTGTTGCTGAAATTCAGCAGACTTCGGATATCACTTATCGTATTTTCGATTACAACCGTAAAGACAAAGAAGGCAAATCTCGCGAGTTGCACACTACTCAGGCTACTGAAGCTATTAATTTTGCTGATGTGCAGGATGACTTTCGCACAGAATATGATCATCTGAAGAATGAACCGGTGGAATTGGTGGCCAGTCCTTACTTCACTACTTCTCTCTATGACATGACAGAAGAAATTACATGTGACTATTCTGAATTGGATTCATTTGTGATTTTCATTTGTGTGGAGGGCGCATGCCGTATCACGGACGACAGCCAGAATGAGATTGCTGTGCATGCAGGTGAAACGATATTGCTGCCTGCGGTTACGCAAGAAGTTACAATTGTTCCGGAAGACGGTGGCGTGAAGTTGCTCGAAACGTATTTGTAATCATTGGAATTGAATCAATAAAAAGAACCGCGTCCTTCATGGAAGAACGCGGCTTTTTTTGCTTTATGACGCCTGTTTATCTTCTGGTGGCAAACATGCTTCTGACCTTTCTCATCATCTTTACTCCCAGCATCAATCCGTCAAAAACAGCCATGCCCGTGTTGAAAGCGCGCATAATGGCGTTGCCCTTGTCGGCAGCGGGTGCAAGGGGAGCAAACAGTTCTCTTGCCGTATCCGTCATGATTTCTTTTTGTACATGCAATTTCTTCCGTAATTCTTTTTTTCGTAGCGCGATACTTTCCAGAGTCATGGAAGAGGAGTCAGGCATATTGTTCATGATGGTATCATTTTTCATTATCATTTTCAAAAAACAGTCCGGCAATGAAGTTCACCATTGGATTGATGATGAGTTTCTTGCGGAAAGTGATTACTAATAAAACGAGCAGAAGGTGAAAAGCGGCGATGATGCTGAAGCTTACCATGAGTCCGCCTACAAGCGGGTCTAATATATAAGCTAATGCAAATGACAAATAAAACAGTGCCACCATGCCAAAAATGATAACCACCGATAGTAGTACCAAGGCGGAAAGCAGGATTGAGAGTTTTTCGGTTATTTCCAGTTTGGTATATTCTTTTTGAAGTTTCAGATATTTCTTAAACTCAACGAACAATTGCTGGAGATTTTCAATACTTCTGTCGTCTGCGAACATCATAGTGGCTCTGTTTTTTTGTAGGTTTTGTTTTATTCGGCTCCTTCGCCTTTAATTTCTGCTGCGATTTCGTCTACCAGATTTTCCATCTCGCTACGGTTCAGACGAATTCCTTTTTTACGGAGAATTTCCGCAATCTTATGGCGGGTGTCTTCTCCTTTTTCGGGAGCAAATAAAATACCAACGGCTGCGCCTACTGCTGCACCGCCCAGAAAAGCTACAAGTACATTTAATCCTTTCATAATTGTTCTCCTTTCTATTTATAGAGGTTTATACTACAAAGCTAACATTTTTCTTTATAAAGTTGTTCGCTTAACTTCTTTTTTTTCGAAATATTTATTTTTCTGTTCCAGACTCAGTACTAATCCGAGAACTGTCCGGAATGTACTGGCTTCGTATCTGTTCCGTACTGGCTCCGTATCAGGTCCGTACTAACTCCGTACCTGCTCCGTACTAGCTCCGTAGCTACTCTAAGCGTATAGATACGGAGCCAGCACGGAGCAGGTACGGCTCAGGTAATGCCCGGGTATGGTTCGAACCTGGTTTTGTCTGTTAGGAAAAGAAACGTGATTAATTTAATTTAACTATAATGCTGCCCTTTAGATTGATTGTTCCACGTACATTTGTCTTATTATTCGGAATATTAGCTACATGGAGATAGGAAAGAGAAAGATATTTCTGATTATTGGGTTGATAGTGCTTGTGCTGGCAGCTTGTAGTAATGTTGACGGTGATTTGGATGATAAGTGGCAGTTGAGGCAATATCAATATGCTGACGGTTCTATTGAACGGCAAGATAGCATCTTTTATAATTTCCAGAAAGGCAGCTTTTCTGCTATTTGTTTGTTGAAAAATGGTAGCTATCAAACGTTTTTTGGAAATTATTCTTTGAAAGGAGATAAAATTTCTATTATTTTGCTGCCTCAAAGTATGGAAGACGAAAACTATTCATTCTATATGGGGTGGGAAAATGGAGAACGGACATTTACAGTGGAAGATTTGACTTCTTCATCCCTTCATCTGGAATATGAGGGAGTTCGTTATATATTCCGCAGATATTGAGTATAGATAGATTATGGAAATTACTAACAAAAACAATATGATTATGAAAAAATTAGCATTTTTAGGAATGGGATTGTGCATTGCATTGGCATTCTCTTCTTGTAAATCGAGTGAAAGCGCTTATAAAAAAGCATATGAAAAAGCAAAACAGCAAGAACTGGCAGAACCTCAGGTTACTGAACCGGTAGAAGTTTCTCCGGTAGTGAGTGCTCCGGTTGAAGCAAAGGTTGTGGAAAGTGTGCCTGTTGCAACTGCCGGTGTACGTCAGGAAAAAGTGGAAGTAATTTCTGGCGTGGGCGGTTTGAAAGATTACAGTGTGGTTTGTGGTAGCTTTAGTGTGAAGGCTAATGCCGAAAGTCTGAAAGATTTTCTGGATAAGGAAGGTTATAGCGCTGTGATTGCCTTTAATCCGGATGCAGCAATGTATCGTGTAATTGTTAGCACTTTTGCCGACAGAGCTTCTGCAGCTGACGCACGTGACGCTTTCAAGTCTAAATACTCCAACCGTAAGGATTTCCAAGGTGCATGGTTGCTGTATCGTCTCAAATAATATTAGATTTTATTTGATATTTGATTAGTAGAAAGGAAATTTTCCCTTTCAAGATAAGAGTGTATTAAAAGAAATTTTGATACACTCTTCTTTTTTTTGTGAGATAAAAAAAGTCTCAATCAAGATTGATTATTCAACTGATTGAGACTTTAGGGGAAAGTAGATATTGTGTTAGGTCAATTGATTGTGATATGACTAAAGGACGATATCAAAGGCCTTGGTAGATCCGGCATAAATGCCACTGTTCCGGTAATCACAATTGATTGTTTTTGATTGTTTTCGCATCTGGATGTCTATGGCTATATTAGATTGCGTCTGCCCCGGATCTGCTATATGCAGTTTTATTTCATTCTGATTCTTTATTTTTACCATTAATGCGCAGGCTTTGTCCACCTTTACTGTTAAATCTTTGTATGTGAACTCTCCTGCGCAGTAAAATATCATTTGCAATATATCTGATTTATTGCAAATGACTGCTTGCAGATTTTCTGTATTGGATAGAATTTCAATGTTCTTTTTCTTCTGATACTGTTTTACCTCATTGACTGTTTGCATGCCAGGTACGATAATGTAAGCATAAGTTTCATCTGATGGTTGTTTGCCATGGTCAAAACATATAGTGAAGACATCCTTTTGCATACTATCTTTGGGAGCAGTGTGATTGATATCATACCAGCTTCCTGCCTGCAGCTGGTTGGATACGAATAAATCTCCACCATTTGGGAATAAGTACCCTATTTTATTATGAAGAATCCATTCAGGAGAAGTGTAGTTGAAACTGCCCTGTGTTATTTCAGTCTGTTTATTTTTGTGGTGTAATATAGCTTTTCCGGAAGTGGACAGGCACTGGTTTACTGTTGTATACACAGGATATTGAGACGTAGAGTGGATGCCTGCCCCCAGACATACTACCTCCTCATCGAAGAAGAACCATGCTTTCCGTGCGCTGGTATTGATGTCGGAGTATGAATCAGTGTATGAATAGACAGATGCTCCATAAAGGCTGTCGGACACTCCTCCGGCAAAAGTAGAAGTGCCGGGTGTTTGCCAGTCACTGGCTGCTAAAGGTATTTGGGGAACTTGTGGGGCTGTTATTCCTGGGATGCGAGTCCAGTTCCAGACCGGGAAGATATTGGCATATTCATTTCCTTCGGTAACTATGTTGGTACATCCATCGGACATGAAGTAGGTTTTCAGATTCTCTCCATTCCCATATTCGCAACGGGCTGTTCGTGTAGATACCATCCGGACATCAAAAGTGTAGGCAGGACGTATATGTAAGGTATAATCTCCACGGAAATAGTGGGTATGTCTGGGTGACAAAGCATAGTCAGCAGGCTGTTTTCCACTCAGGCGTGAGATGATTTCTTCGTATTCATTGGTGTGAGCCGGATCAAGTTCAATCATACGTTTGGCGAATAAGCCTGTATGGGATTTTTTAGTGACTCCAGGACGACTTACACCTCTTCCCAATACATCGAACAGCATATATTGTCCGCGCATGGTGGCATAATAAGTTTCACGCATGAATCTGCTCAGTAATGCCAGTTTATCCTGAGGAATTGCATATTGGGTTCCTTTGGTATACATGGCTATTTGGGTGACACCTTTCAGAATTTCGTCTCCATAGCCACCGATATAGAGTTGTGCACCATGCTGAAAGTAGCTGTTGTCGTGCTGAAAACCTTCTTTGGTGGTATATACTATGGGACTGTATGCGTTTTCGAGTGCAATTTTCAGGTCGGTTTCATTTTCAGAAAGACACGCCCGATAGATCCAGTGCAGTGCAATGTCGGTACGATTGGCGCCTGTCCATTTGGCAGGATGTCCGCCATCCTTCTCTATTCGTTCCAAAATCTTCTTTTCAAGTTCTGCCGGAAGCTGTTTCTCGCCTGTACGCATTTGTATCAGTATTATGCCCAGGCGTTGAGGTTCCGCTATTTGATTGTACCACCAATTGTGGCACCACGGGTTGCGTTCATGCCAGTATTCCAGCCCTTTTTGAATTTTAGTAAACAGATTTTCGTCTTTATAATACTTGTTTTGGGGATTGGTATAGGCGAAAGCAAAGTCGGAGAGACGGTCAATGTGTTTCATTGGCGGCCAGTTGGTTCGTTCGATACTGGCGTAATCCACATCTGTGAATGAGCCGTCAGCCTCGTTGTAGGTCTTTAAATCTTTATCAATGGAAGGGTTTTTGGCAAAGTCAAGCCTGATTTTCTGCATTAACGCTTCATACTCGTTATCGGGATCCGGAGTGTTTGGAGCAAAACTGGCCGAATAGGCTTTTGCTGACATCAGACTCCCTATGACAATTAATGTTATAAGCCGGATTGTGGTCTTCATATTATTTTCGGTTTAATGTATTATTTAAGTTGGGGCAAATATAGGTCGGTAAATTGATACCGACCTTATTATTTTATCTGTTTTATATGCTATAATTGTCCATTTGCGGCTCCATTCAGAAGCCGGAGTGTTCGTTCCGGTTTTCACGGTTATCGGTGCTCCGGCGTTGTTCACCTTGATAATGCCATGTTATTTCGTCGGCATATTTCTTTCCGTTCCGGTCTGTAATGACGGCTTGCAGCTTGTTTTCCCCATTTGCCAGTGTCACGTTGTCAATGATATAATGTACTGCCGTATATCCTTTCCGGATGTTGTCCAATGCTTTCCCGTTCAGGAAAACTTTCGGGGTGCCGAGGTTGGAATATACTGTGACACTGGTGGTTCGGGTTTCTCGCTGGTCGTTTCTCCTTTGAGTCAGATAGAGGACGGGATTTTTACTCCAGTTGGCTTTGTACCAGAAATAAGAATCCTTTAGGGTTTTACGGTCGAAGGTAACCAGGCCTTTCATGTTGCGTGCCGGTACCCCTCCGCGTTCCCACATCGGGCAGGCAAAGTCGAACATATTCCATACGTATGAGGCAATGATGTACGGGCGTTTTGCTATTACTGACCACTGATATTCAAGGGTTTTGGTCTGGAATGTTTCGGGATAAAACTCTTTAGTCCAGTTCAGCGATTCTCCCAGAAACTCAGTCTGATGTTGGAGGTTTGCATCGGCTCCGTACTCCGTCAGCATCAGTTTCATTTCGGGGTATTCCGTTTCCAAATGTTCTACCCAAGCATCAATATCCCGGATTTTCTTTTCATACCAGCCGAAATAGCGGTTCATGCCCTGGATGTCAGCTTGCATGTTTACCGGATGTTCGGCATGGCCATAGCCGTTCACGGCTACAGTGTATCGTCCGGGATCTTCCGTCTTAGCCAGGTCGTGCAGGGAGCGGGTAAGTTGTGTCGTATAGGCATGGGGGTGATAAACTTCATTGTGTAATCCCCAAACGTAGATGGAAGGGTGGTTGAAACTTTGACGGATCAATTCGCGCAGTTGGTTGTGCGCATTTTCCCACTCTTTGCCGGTAACGCGGTTTACGAATGGTATTTCAGCCCAAATGATCAGCCCCAAGCTGTCGCAACGTGAATAGAGGTACTCTGACTGCTGATAATGGGCGAAGCGAACGGTGGTGGCTCCAATATCCATGATGAAAGCCAGATCTGTATCGTGTTGCTCGTTGCTGAGAGCAGCACCGGTTTCCCACCAGTCCTGATGGCGGGCGACACCGTACATGGGATACTTTTTCCCGTTAAGGAAGAAACCTTTTCCGGCGATTATTTCATAGTTGCGCAGTCCCAGCGGTTGCGATATTTCATCAATTACTTTTCCATTCTGATACAGGCGGGAGGTGACCTTGTACAGATAAGGATCTTCCCGTCCCTGCCACAGGTGCGGTCGTTTTAGTTTGAAATGACTGGTACGTGCCTGCATTCCTTGGAATTGCAGGTCGAATGATTGGCGTTCAGCAGCAATCTGTTTGCCTGTGACGTCATAGATTACATTCTCCAAAATTACGGGAACGGGATATAGCCCGTTATTATCCAGTTTTACCTTTACCGAGATTTCTGCTGATTGCCGCGATACGTTCTTTTGTGAGATGTATACGCCCGATGAAGCATGATCGGTTACTGCAATGTTACAGCTATCAGTGATGATGAGCCATACCGGGCGATAGATACCGCCGTATATGCCGAACAGATTGTGATTGACAGGGACAACGTCAGGGCGTGCCGTGTTGTCCACCAGCACTTTGATTTCGTTTTCTTCACCGAATTTGATTTCGTTTTGGATTTCGCATGTAAAAGCGGAGTATCCTCCCTTATGGCTTCCGGTGAGTTTACCGTTGACGTATACCTCCGCACAACTCCCTACGCCTTCGAAGCGCAGGAAAAGGCGTTTTCCTTTCCAGGATTCGGGAAACAGACAGCTTTTCCGGTAACTGGCGCTTCCTTCATAAAAGGCTTTTGCCTTTATTTGCATATCCGTAGCATTCCAGGTGTGTGGAATGATAACTTCGGTAGAGAGTGAGTCTTTCTTGAAAAACCACTTGTCGTTGAAGGGCACGATGTCGCGTGCCTTCAGTGAGGTGATGCCACAAAGGCAAAATAATAGAAATATGAATACCGGTCTTCTCATAGTTATGGAACCATTTTATAAATCTGGTTGCCGGCCAGCAGGAACGCTCCTGCGCCATAGACCTCCGTCATTTCACGAGTCACTTTCTTGGGATCTGCACCAATGGGTTGTACATAACCCAGCTTGCCGTCTTTCTCCACTGCCTTGACGAGGGCTTGCCAACCTTTCTCGATGGCGGGCATCATGACAGTTTTGTCCAGCATCCCTTCATTGACACCATAGGCCAGTGCATAGACAATGAAGCCGGTGGCACTTGTTTCGGGTGAAGGATAAGAGTCGGGATCCAGCAGACTTGCATGCCAATATCCGTCCTTGCCCTGCAACCGGACGATGCGGTTGGACAGGGTGATGAAGAGATCTTGGTAGAATTGGCGGTGCATGTTATTTCGGGGTAGTGTCTGGAGAATTTCACAAAGTCCGCCTAACACCCAGCCATTACTGCGTCCCCAGAAAACTTTCTTACCATTGGCCTCTTTCTGTTTGAAGTAGCGGTGATCTCTGTAGAAAAGCTCTTCTTCTTTGTCAAAAAGGTAATCGTAAGTTGCTTTGTATTCCCGATTCATGAATTCGATATATTTCCAATCATTCGTCAGCATATACATTTTGGCATATACGGGAGGAGCCATGAACAGTGCGTCACACCATGACCAGCGTTCCAGGCTTGCCATATTCCTGTAATCCAGTTCCAGCGTGCTGGCCGAAGGATGGTTGATGACGAATTCCGTGCGTGCCAGGGTAGGAAGCATCATATTGCGATCGTTATATTTCTGATACATTTCCAAGAAGATTTGTCCTACAGCGATGAAGTCTGCATGATACATGTACTTTCCCATTTGCCAGGCATTTCTCCGGCCTATTTTCAGGAGCCAATTGTAATATTGGCTGTCACCGTCTTCTTTTTCGGTCAATTCGGCCCAGTCTATCATTCCCATGTACAGTGCGGCATAGGTCCAGTTCAGGTCGTCATGTTCCGCACCTGTTGTCGGATTGGCTATTTGCCAGTCAGCCACACGTTTCATGATAGATTTTATTTCCGTTTTATTAAAATTGCTTTGTCCATAGGAACACAAGGTTGTAACGGACAGGATGGAATAGATAATTAAACGTTTCATTTTTACTTTTTTTAGGTGAGTGCTTCACGATATTTATTGGTTATACTTTCGAATGATTTTATTTCGAGTTTGATGACAAAAGGCTCGTTGAATTCATGTTTGGGCATACTTACATTATATTCATTGCGGGCTGTTTCGGTGACTTTTATGTTCTCTCCGTTCAGTAGGGAAGCCTTGATAATTTGGGTTCCCTTTGGAGTTTTGGCGGTCAGCTGTCCGGAGTAAGGACGATTGAATACCACCATGTAGACATGGTGGCCCTTGGCGGTGTAGTAACCCCAGTCCTGTTTCTCCCAGCCGGCGTAGCCACAGGCATAGATGCATTCACCGTTCCGGGCTGTCCATTTACCGATAACTTTGGCAAGTTCTTTTTCTTCTGCACGGAAGTCCCCATCCGGCCGGGGGCCGAAGTTGACTACCATGTTACCTCCCATGGATACGGCGTGAACGATGCGTTCCAGCACCTCAACCGGATTCTTGATGTAGCTCAATGACCAGTCCTTGTGGTAGCCCCATTGGTTTTCGGGGATGGTCATGCAGGCTTCCCAATCCCATTTCGTTACTTGCAGGTCCTTTACGGGATCGGGTAACCGGCGTTCGTAGGCTGATTCATAGTCTCCCATCAGGTGCCCGTTGCTGTCGAAGTGTCTTTTGCCATAATCATCGGCACGCAAGCGGCTGTTGACGGTTACGCCGGGGATGAGATCTTTCAGCATACGTTCGGCATGCGCAGTCCACCAGCCGTTTTTCTTGATGCTTGCATCCCAGGTTCCGTCGAACCAGAAATCTTTGACGGTGGGGTAGCGGGTGGCGAGTTCTTTCAGTTGATTGTCCGTGAACGTAAGAAAACGTTGGAAAGCTTTTTCATCTTCCTCGTTTTTAAGGTCGTATCGCCAGTCCGGATGGCTCCAGTCCATTACGGAGAAGTAGAAATGGACATCAATGCCTGCATCGTTATAGGCTTTTACCAGTTCTCCCAGGATATCTTTCTTATAGGGGGTATTGGCTACCGTGTACTTGGTGAACTGACTTGGCCACAGACAGAAGCCCTCATGATGTTTGGTAGTAATTTTTACATATTTCACTCCCATTTCTTTTGCCATTTGTGCCCATCTTTTTGCATTGAATTTCTCAGGATTCCATTGCTGCATCAGTTGCAGCCATTCGTCAGCGGGAACTTTGGCCCACGACTTAAGCCATTCGGCGGCTCCGTTATATACTTTGCCTTCCCATTCGCCTCCTGGTATGGCGTATAGCCCCCAGTGTATGAATGCTCCCAGACGGTTTTCTCTGAATTTCTGCATAGCCTGATCGGGACGTTTACCTAAGCGGTCGGCACCATAGTGCAGTTCTATTTCCATATCGGCAGGTAGCGCCTTTTGCGCCTGCATGGAGGAAGGGAATAAGAACAGGATCAGGAGTGCGGCGATTGCCGGATAATGTTTCTTCATAATGTTAGTAAAATAATTGATTTGTTAATCTTCCTGGATATTGATTTTATAGGTTTCTCCTTTTCTTGTATTGAATTCTATGATATTGCTGTCGGATACCTTAAATTTTACAGGTTTCTCTTTGCTGTCCGTAATATAGGCTTTTTTGCTACATTTCAACCGGCAGACTTCGCCCATGTTGGAGTGAACAAGAATTAACCGGATATTGCCATCCTTCCACGTAGCTGATACCTGAAAGTTGCCGCGTGCCATAAGTCCGCTGAAACTGCCATCTTTCCATTTGTCGGGGATAGCAGCCAGCGGGTCTATATATCCCTCGTGACTTTGCAATAACATCTCTGCAATGCCGGCAGTGGCTCCGAAATTAGCATCTATCTGGAAGGGTGGATGAGTGCCCCAAAGATTTTCCAACGTTTTGTAGGTGAGTATGTTCCGATACAATTCATAGGCTTTATTGCCATTTTTGGCCCTTGCCCATAAGTTCTGCCTGTGTGCCATGCCCCATCCGGTAGATTGGTCGCCTCGCTTTTGCAAAGTTACTTTGGCAGCTTCCAGCCATTCGGGGGTGTTTGAGTTGATGAGGGTGCCCGGATACATGGCGCATAGTTGGGATATATGGCGGTGTTCGTATTGTCCGATCTCTCCATATTCCTTCTCTTCGCGGAACTCCTTTATTTGCCCGGATGTTCCGATTTGTATGGCATCCAATTTATCGATCTGTTTCCTTATCGTTTCGAGAAAAGGATCCTTCTTATTCAGGATTTGTGCGGCTTCCAATAAGTCATGATAGGTTTCCAAAATCATGCTTTGGTCGAATATGCATCCTTTGGTGCGATAATATGCTTGCTGGTGAACCTGTTCGGGCGAGAATGAGGGATCGACCAGGAGCGTACCATCTTGTTGAGGCTTCACTGTCTTGGACAAAAACTGAGCCATGCCCAGGAGGGTGGGGTAAATATGGTCTTTCAGGAGTTGCTTGTCGCGTGTGAAGTCATAATAATCCCAGAATAGTTTGACTGTGAATCCTCCTGTTCCCGGTCCGGAATGGCCTCCGGGGCCTGATATGCCAAAGGCCGTAGCACCTGTACCGATTGTCCACCCGTTTTCTTCGGCTATGGGAGAGAGTGCCTGCGGGTTGTTTTGAGTGATGTATTTTATGGCTTCCTGAACGGCAGCTTTACGGAATGCTTCATTATATTCCATGTATGGAATAAATGATTCGGCCAGATTTGTATTGAAAGCCGGCCAGTAGTTCATCTGCACATTCACGTTATGCCAGTATCCCCCCGACCAGGGGGCATATTCATATTGATTCCAGGCACCTTGCAGATTGGCAGGAAGTGAACCCGGACGCGAGGAAGCTATCAGTAAATAGCGCCCGTATTGGAAAAACAGTTCTTCCAGGTAAGGATCTTGTTTTCCGTTACGATATTGGTATAGCAACTTATCAGTGGTAATGGAGGGAATATGGTCGGTTAAGCTGAAATTTACACGGTTGAAAAGCCGCTGATAGTCAGCAATGTGTTCTTGACGAAGACGTTCGTATCCTTTCTCCGTAGCAGCACGGATGCATTTGGCAACTTTGTCGTGGGGTAAGGCATTGCCTTTGAATTTGTCGGCATTGGGCAATAGGAAAACACTGTCCTGCAGCTGATATGAAGTGGCTGCGGATATATATAGCACAACGCTGTCGGCCTTGTTTATGCTAATTGTAGCCGGTTCGCCTTCTTTGCCACTGCATGTGGTGGTTCCTCCATAATTCACTACCTTAATCTGACCTTCATACGCCAGATGGAAATATTGCATTTCACCCTCGAGTGTTATCAAATCATTTTGTGAATGTACGTATCCGCTACGTCCGTTTTGCTCGTTGTCAAAAGGATGCAGATAGGGCAATACCGGACGTACTGTGAATGTCATCATGCCTGGTTGGCTGGCTTTCAATTTCACGGCAATTACGTTATCCGGATAGTTGGCAAAATATTCCCGTTGATATTCTACGCCTTCATGCTTGTAGCTGACTGTTGAAATGGCGTCATTCAGGCGTAAGGCTCGTTTGTAATTTTGCGCATAGTTATGATGGATATCCAGATAGATTTCTGCAAAATTAGTGAAGCCACCTATGCCGTAAGCGCCTTTGTTGCCCATTGTTTTCTCTGCCAACTGGATACGTTCCGTATCAGTTCGTCCGAAAATACATGCTCCTAGAGCTCCGTTGCCTATCGGGAGTGACCATCTTTCCCAATCTTCATCATACGGAAATCCTCTTGAGACGATTTGACTGAAATCGCCTCCCCGGTTATAGGCCGGACGATTGTACCATAGCATATAGTCTTTAATTAACTCTCCACTTTGCATACTGGAGATGAGTAAAAACAAAAGAGTTGATAGGAAGAATCTTTTCATGTTTTTTATAGTTGATTTTACTGCAAAAATAGAGAAACTTTTATCGTAAATATTCTCAATGCGTTTTGTTTTAGGAATATCGGACAATATGTGCTATAGAATTGGATATTATTGATACCGTTTGAAACTATTAATGTAGAGAAAGTTATAATGTTTGATGTTTATTTGTCTTATATGAGGTTTTTTCATAAATTTGTTTTCGTGAAAATTAATACCTTATGAATAAATCTAAATGCTATGCTACTTTTGTCCTGCTGTTATTGTGCACTCATGTATATGGACAATATTTTAAGAAATTAGACATGAAAGATGGACTTTCCAATCTTTCAGTTTTAGCCATTTTCCAAGATACTTTGGGGCGCATGTGGTTTGGAACAAATGAAGGCGTTAATGTGTACGATGGTGAACGGCTCTCTACTTATAAATCTTATGATGTTATAGATAATGCACTCCGTAAAAAGATTTTTATTAATGGAGTGGTTGATCAGATTGTAGGGGATTCTCATGGAGATGTATTCCTGAAAACTGACGGTGCATTGACTAAATATGATATAAGGAAAGAGAGCTATCAGGAACTGCATCCTGCCGGAATCAGTTCTATCGCTGTTTTTGACAATGAGGTGTGGTGTGCTGCGTATGACTCATTGTTCAGGTATGATTCTCAGTCTGACTCATTATGTTTTTATCGGAAGCTGAATACACCTACTATATGGTGTATGGCTAAAAATGATGATCAGATATGGGTTGGAACAGCTAAGGGACTTTATGTGTTGGAAGAAGGGGAGATTAAGTGCTTGTTACCGGGAATTGAAATATTTAAGTTGTTTGTAAGTAGCAGAGGAGAATTGTGGATTGCCTCCCGCATGAATGGGTTGTACAGGATAGGACGAGATAGGGTTTTGAAAAAAGAGATATATTCTCCGGAACGTGTAGTGAGTGAGCAGATTCGCAGTTTCGTTGAAGATGATCAAAATAATATCTGGTTCGGTACATTTGACGGGTTGCAGATGTATAAGCCCAATTTGGATGTCTTTAGTGTGTATCGGCCTAATTATCATCCGGGGTCGTTGGCACATGAATCTGTCTTTTCTCTTTATAAAGATAGGCAGGGAACTATTTGGGTAGGTACTTATTATGGAGGTGTTAACTATTTTAATCAGGAAAAGGATTTGTTCCGGTATTATGTTTATGCCGAATCGAATGAGAATTGTTTGAATTACCCTATTATCGGTCAAATAGTGGAGGACAAGGATCGTAATCTTTGGATCTGTACAGATGGGGGAGGGGTGAATCATTTCGATCGGAAAAGGGAAACGTTTACCTATTATACTACTAAATCCGGTAAGAATTCAATCCTGCATGATAATGTGAAGACTATTTCGTATGATGAGAGTCGCGATCAGATATATATAGGTACTTATACAGGAGGACTCAGCCGTTATGATAAAAATACTCATCAGTTTTATAATTACCTGGATGATTGCAAGCGTATGGGAAAGGGACCTGACCATATTATTTATTATTCGTTGTTTAAGGATGGTTGGTTGTATGTAACGGCACGGAATGGATTTTGGCGTATGCATCCAGATAAAGGAGAGTTTCAATTGATTAGCAATAAAGATTTTTTTCAAACTTTTGAGATTGATTCTCAGGGATACGTTTGGTTAGCGGCGGATATGAATTTATATAAATTGTCTTTGCATGATTGGAGTAAATTGGAAATTGTTCAGTTTGATACTTTGGAGAACCGCAAGGTTCGGATAACGAAGATTATGGAAGCTACAGATGGGACCGTTTATTTTTCAACCATAGGTAATGGAGTATTCTCATATAGTTATGAAACAAAGAAGTGGGAACATTACACCGTCGAACAGAATAATCTGTTGAGTAATTTTTGTTATAATCTCGCAGAGTCTCCTTTAAATAATATATTGATAACTAATGATAAGGGGATTTCTATTTATTCTCCTTTCAATCATTCTATGTATTCGATAGAGCTAGGAGCTATTAAAGGGATGATTTCTGCGGTTGCAGATGGAGGGGGAATTTGTGTTGCAGATGATGATATGGTTTATATAGGTGGAGTGGATGGTATTATTTCGTTTTGTGAGCGGGATTTATATACGGAAAGTACGGAAAGCAGTAGTTCAGAACTTTATTTTTCAAATCTTTATATTAATAATATTAAGATATTTCCTGGGGATAGATACCATGTGTTGGACAAATCGTTGCCGTTTGTACAACACATAGAGTTGGCATCAGATCAAAATAATTTGATGGTTGATTTTTCCAGCTCCAATTATATAGAATTGGAGAAAAGCATTTGGTATCAATATAAGTTGGAAGGATTTGATAAGGAGTGGTTTTTTACCAATCAGTTACGACTTATTTATACCAATCTTGCTCCGGGAAGTTATGTCTTGAAAGTGCGTGAGGCCAAAAATAGATTTGGAGATGAAAGAGGAAGGGAGATTGCACTTGCTATCACGATACATTATCCTTGGTATCGCACATTATGGGCTTATATGATATATTTTCTGGTAGTAGCAGGTGTCATTTATATTTTTCTAAGAGTAAGAAATGCCCGTAAAGCGTTGGCCCTTTCTTTGGCTAAAGAGAAGGATGAAAAAGAACGGATAGAAGAGGTTAATAAAATGAAACTTCGTTTCTTTACTAATATCTCTCATGAATTCCGTACTCCGTTGACTTTGATAATAGGACAGATTGAAATGCTGATGCAGTCAGAGCAAATTTCATCTGTTATTTATCGCAGATTGAACAATGTACATAAGAATGCCATGCATTTGCGTATCCTGATTACCGAGTTATTGGACTTCAGAAAGCAAGATCAGGGATTCGTAAAATTGAAGGTGGAGTGTGTAGATGTAATTCCTTTTTTGGAAAATATAGGGCGATCGTTTACAGAGCTTGCGCGGAAAAGGAATATAGCATATTCTTTTGAGCACGCTAATGAGGAAATCGAAGTTTGGTTTGATCCTGTACAAATGCAGAAAGCTGTATTTAACCTCTTATCTAATGCCTTTAAATATACATCTGGCGGTGGAAGCATTAAGGTTGTTGTCAAGAGACAACAGCAAACGGTTGAAATAGCTGTGGCTGATACGGGATGTGGAATTCTTCAGGAAGATTTGCCCAAGATATTCGAACGATTCTATCAGGGAAACGAAGGGGCACAGAAGGGAAGAGACGTAGGGAGTGGCATAGGATTGGCTCTTACGAAAGGAATTGTCGAGGCCCACAAAGGTCACATCACTGTAGAGAGTGTGCTGAATGAAGGAAGCTGTTTCAAAATACACTTGCTTGTGGGTAATAATCATTTCAGCCAGGAAGAACTGGAGCATAAGAAGGCAGTGTTATCTGTACCTGACTGGCAGGAAATGATTGCTGATGAAGCTGATTTATTGCCGGAGGGAAAATTGCAAGAAGCAAGTACAGAGGAGGAACAGGAAAAAGAAGAATCTGCGAAACCCCGTATACTTCTGGTAGAAGACGATGAAGGAGTATTGGACATGCTGGAGGGAATTTTCGCTCCGTCTTACACGGTATACAAGGCTATTAACGGACAAATGGGGTTTGAATTAGCACAACAACTACAGCCGGATTTGGTAGTGAGTGATGTGATGATGCCGGTGATGTCAGGCAAGGAGATGTGCTTTAAAATTAAAAATTCTTTGGAACTGGCGTATATTCCGGTAATATTACTTACAGCACAATCTTCGGTGAATTATACGATTGAAGGGTATATGTTTGGGGCAGATGACTATATAACTAAACCTTTTAATGTGAAATTATTGTTGGCACGTTGTAACAGTTTGCTGAAGAACAGGCAGTTGTTGTTAAAGAGATTGAGCAGATCGGAAAGCATAACTTTGCAGGAAGTGGGAGGCATTACTACCGCAGACCAGAAATTGCTGGATACAGCTATAGCAGTTATAAGACAAAATTTTGATAATCCGGAATTTGATATGAATATGCTGGCTGCCGAATTAAATATGGGGCGGAGCAAGATGTTTACTCGTTTGAAAGAAGTGGTGGGCTTAACTCCGAATGAATTTACATTAAAGTTGAAGCTGGAAGAAGCTCTGAGAATGTTGCAGGAAGAAACGCAATACAATATTTCAGAGATATCCTACAAATTAGGATTTACTTCTCCACGTTATTTTAGTCGCTGTTTTAAATCCTTTTACGGGGTTGCTCCACTATACTACAGGAAAGACAGTCCGAAGGATGAGGTTCACCAAGAGGATGAGGAATAAAAAGAACTCTTAATAACTGAAAGAATGCTGCTAATTTTATCTGATTAGGAGCATTTTTTATTTGACAGGATTGGGAAATAGTGATTGTACGCATGGACTTTTGAGAGATTATGTGTGAAAAATGTCCTAAGTGTGGCACTTTTTGTCTGCAATACAATTTGTGCCACTCTATCTGATTTAAAGGGAAGATGCTTCTTCTCTAAATCCTGTTGATTTGCATAGTTTTTAATGTATGGCTTATTGTAGTACACTAAAAGCTACCAAAGTTATTCCTTATATTAACAATGTTAAGTAAATCACTTTTTATGAAAAACAAATTGTGGCTTTTTATTTTTGCTTTCTTGGCTGTATGTCCAGGGAGAAGCTTCGGAAATAGCAATCGCTCCGAAGCAGTGTCCGTGACACAGCAAGATAAGGAAAGAGTCGTGACGGGAGAGGTTATTGATGACCAGGGCCCGATTATTGGTGCTACTGTCAGGGTGAAGGGAACCCAAGACGGTAAAATTACGGATGTGGACGGAAAGTTCACATTAAGTGTCCCGATTGGCGCTACAATCGTGGTGTCCTATGTTGGTTACAACGATAAAGAAATCGTCTATAAAGGCGAAAGTAAGCTGAAGATCACCATGTCTGAAAGTTCTACACTGTTACAGGAAGTGCAGGTCGTTGCTTATGGTACTACAAAGAAAGTAACCGTTACTGGTGCTTTATCCTCAGTTAAATCAGATGAAATTATGAAATCTCCGGTGGGAAGTATTGCCAATGCGTTGAGCGGCAAAGTTCCCGGATTATCCAGCGTGCAGAGTAGTGGTCAACCGGGTGCCGATGATGCCACCTTATATGTGCGTGGTGTAGGTTCTTTGTCTACCGGATTGTCTACTCCGTTGTGTTTGGTTGATGGAGTGGAACGTTCGTTCACCCAATTAGACCCGAATGAAGTTGAAGATATCACTGTACTGAAAGATGCGTCTGCTACGGCAGTGTTCGGTGTACGTGGTGCTAATGGTGTAATCTTGGTGACTACTAAACGTGGACAAGCCGGTAAGGCTAAGATTTCTTTTTCTACCAGTGCAGGTCTTCAGATGCCTACTAATATTCCGGATTTTGCCAACAGTTACGATTATGCGACGACTTACAATGCAGCTCAAAGGCGTGATGGTGTGGCGGAAGATAAGCTGATGTTTACGGAGGAAATGTTGGAAGGATTTCGTACACATAGTAATCCGATTCTTTATCCGGATACAGACTGGACGGATTTATTAATTAAAGATTTGGCATGGCAGTCACAACACAACTTGTCTATTTCGGGCGGTTCCGACCGGGTACGTTATTTTGCTTCATTAGGTGTGTTTACCCAGAAAGGGCAATTCGAAACATATCATGAAAACGACCGTGGTTTTAGTTACAATCGTTACAACTACCGTATAAATATGGATATTGATGTGACGAAGACTACCTCTATGAAGATTAATCTGGGTGGACGTCTGACAGACAAAACGGAACCTAACTATAATAACGGTACTTATACAGACCTTTCTTATTTATATGATAATATTTATAGTGCTGTACCTTTTTCAGGTGCTGGTATTGTAGATGGTAAATGGATAGGTGTAAACCAGCAGGTTTTCGGTTCTTTCGGTGTTATGAATGATGGTTTGAATACCTATTATGGAAAAGGTTACTCTACCACGGGTGGAAATGTGATTAACTTTGACTTTTCTCTGGAGCAGAAACTTGATATCGTAACAAAGGGGTTGAAAGCTCATATCAAAGGAGCTTATAATAGTGGCGTGACCGACAAACGCCGCCGTGAAGGAAGAGCAGACAAATATGAAGCTTTTTTTTCGGAAAGCGGTGAGACCTTGGTACGGAAAACACAAGAAGCACAGACTTTGGGCTGGACACAAACTACCGGGCAAGATCGTGACTGGTATCTGGAAGCTGCATTGAATTATCAGAGGGATTTCGGTTTGCATCATGTATCCGCGTTAGCTATGTACAATCAGAATATGAAATATTACTATTCCAGTTCCGGTGTTTATGCTGGTATACCACGTAGTTATGTGGGGTTTGTAGGACGTGTTACTTATGACTACAATACACGTTATCTGATGGATTTAAGTATTGGCTATAACGGATCGGAAAATTTTGCAGAAGGAAAGCGTTTTGGTATGTTCCCGGCAGGTTCGGTAGGCTGGATTATTTCGGAAGAGAAATTTATGCAGCCATTGAAACCCTATGTTAGTTATCTGAAATTGCGTGCATCTTATGGTATTGTGGGTAATGACAAAGTTTCTGACGGCTCCCGTTTTCTGTATCTTCCGGACTCTTATACGATATCTACCGGTAACTATGGCTTCGGTGCAACCTCCAATAATATTCTTGTAGGCTCTAAGGAATCCAAAGTCGGTAATCCGGATGTGACTTGGGAAACTGCCGCTAAACAGAACTATGGGGTTGACCTCCATTTCTTCGATAGCCGCTTGAAAACTTCATTTGATTACTTTATTGAACATCGTAAGGACATTCTGATTTCCCGTCAGATCAATCCCGGATATCTAGCTATCTCTCTGCCTATTGTGAATTTGGGTAAGGTGGATAATAAAGGTTTTGAAGTGACAGCACGTTGGGAAGATAGGATAGAGGAATTTGGCTATTATATCGGAACTAGCTGGTCTTATGCCAAGAATAAGATAATCTATAAGGATGAGATTCCTCAACCGTATGAGTGGATGCGCGAAACCGGACGTCCGGTAGGACAGCAATTTGGTTATGTATATGATGGTTTCTTTTCAGAGGAAGAGGCTGCAAATTATGAATCACTGAAAGGGAAAGAAAATGGTATACCCGATCATGGCACAGGTTTTTCTCCCATAGCCGGAGATGTGAAATATAAAGATTTGAACGGTGATGGTAAGATTGATGCGAACGATATTTCGGCCATTGGTTATCCCACATATCCGCTTCTGAGTGGCAATGTGCAATTAGGATTTTCTTGGAAGGGTTTTGACGTTAGTATGACCTGGGCAGGGGCATTCAAGACTTCAAGACTTGTGAGCCGCATTTACCGCACTCCGTTTGGCGAGACTGGTACGAACTCTCTTTTACAATATATGATTGATGATGCTTGGACACCTGAAAAAGGCAATAGTGCGAAAGCACCTGCCATTTCGTTAAGCGGTAGTAAAACCAATAATTATAAGGATTCGGATTTATGGTTGCGTGATGCTTCTTATGTTCGCTTGAAAAATATAGAAGTTGGTTATTCCTTCCCGAAGGCTTTATTACAGAAAATGCGTATCAGTTCGTTGCGTCTTTCTGTTACCGGGTATAATCTGTTGACATTTAGTGGACTGGATTTCTGTGATCCGGAATCTAATCCGGATGGACGTGCCTATCCGTTGATTAAAATCGTGAATTTCGGTTTAAGAGTAGGATTTTAATAAATAATAATTATGAAAAATATAAGAAAGCATTTTCACATTATATTATTGGCTTTAGGCTTGTTGATGACAGTGGCGTGCGAGGACTTGGCTTTCGGGGATAAGTTCCTACAGAAACCACCCAGTACGGATGTCACTATTGATACCGTATTTTCTACTGCGGAATATGCTAAGCGTGTGTTATGGTATAGCTATCAATATTTACCTTATGGATTGGAAACCAATGGTTATTGGACTACCATGTGGTTAGGTAATATTGAAGGGCTGACTGACTTGAATAATGACAATGTAGGATACTCGGGTGTTCAGCGGGTTTATTACAATGGTAATTATAACTCCAGTACAGAGAATGCTCCGCGGGCGACCTATATGGCTACAAAGATTCGTTTTAATGAGAGTGAAACTCACATGTGGTCGGCTATTCGTAACGCTTGGTTACTTGTTGCGAATGTAGATAAAGTGCCTGATATGGATCAGGATGAGAAAGAACGTCTGAAGGCGGAAGCTAAAATGATTGTTGCAGTCTACTATGCACATATGCTGCGTCATTATGGTGGCCTTCCTATTGTAAATAAAGTGATTGCGGCAGATGATGAGATGCCGGCACGCGCTACTCTGGAGGAAACGGTGAATTATATTGTCGGACTTTTAGATGAGGCTATTGCCTGCCCCCAATTCCCTTGGAGGGTGACAGACGGAGATATTGCACAATGGGATGGTCGCATGACTAAAGCCGGTGCTTATGGATTGAAAGCAAGAGTCTTGCTGTTTGTTGCGAGTCCTTTATTCAATAGTGACCAGCCTTACGCTAACGGAGCAGCATCCGAACAATACATGACTTGGTATGGCAACTACAGTCGCGACCGCTGGAAAAAAGCAGTAGATGCTTGTGAAGCCTTTTTTACAGCATTGTCTCAGAATGGATATTACCGTTTGGTGCAGAAAGGAGATGTTTCCCCCAGTGAATATCGTTATGCTTTCCGGAAAGCTTATTTTGATCGTGGAACGACAGAAACATTGATATCAGTACATAGGAATATATATAGTGCGACTCTCAGTGCAGGAACTAGTACAGGCTCATTGATCTTGTGGAATTCCATCAGATGGGGAGGTTATTGTCCTACTAAGGAATATTTCGATATGTTTCCGATGGCTGATGGCTCAGATTTTGACTGGAATAATCCTGAACATGCGGCAAACCCATTCATTAACCGTGACCCCCGTTTGAGTGAAACGTTTATTCTGGATGGAGATATTTATCAGGGAAGAACAGCCGGACTTACGCAAGAAAATCCTGATGATAAAACTAATTATCCGGCAGGAAGAGACTGGGGACAGGGAGCAATGAATGCTTTAAGCCTGAAAAATGGATTGGCCTGCCGGAAATGGGGGTTGGACCGTGGAACAGAACTTAGCGGACATGTCATTCAATGGCCTCATCTGCGTATTGCCGAACTTTATTTGAGCTATGCAGAAGCTTTGAATGAGTATAATGGTGGTCCTAACAGTTTGGCATATCAGTATGTGAATGATGTGCGGGCACGTATAGGTCTGGATGGACTGAAGACTGGCATGACACAAGAACAATTCCGTGAGGCTATTCTTCGTGAGCGCGCTTGTGAATTTGGATACGAAGAAGTACGCTTTTTTGATCTGATCCGTTGGAAAATGGAAGATAAGTTTACTACACCTTTACATGGTTTGAGGGTATATAAGAATAAGAATGACGGATCTTACATTTGCGAACCTTATTCTTTGGCAGATACGGATAGAAATCGGGCTTGGTGGAATTCCGGCGGTTTTTCTCCAATTTGGTATTTAAGTGCCTTCCCGCAGGATGAGGTAAATAAAGGATACGGATTGGTACAGAATCCGGGTTGGGAATAATATTTCTGAAAATTAGAAATGAAAAAGATTATGAATAAAAGATTCAATATAGTTTTGGCTGGCATACTGTGTTCGCTTGGCGTAATGGCTCAGGAAGATACATTGACAGTCCGTCAGAATAATGAGGTAATAGAACTGGGACGTACTATTGCTTACGATGCGAAAGAGGTAACTGGTGCAGTGTCTGCTACTACGAATTTCTCACATAAGAATAGCATAAAACCATCCAATCAGTTATTTGGTACACTTCCCGGATTGATGGTTTTGCAGAATGCCGGTACGGTTTGGGAGAACGGGGCGACGATGTATGTACGTGGAACCAGTTCCTTGAATTCCAATAGCCCGCTTGTGTTGGTAGATGGCTTTGAACGCTCTATTGATGAATTGAGTTCTGAAGAGATAGAGTCGGTTAGTGTGCTGAAAGATGCTGTGGCCACCAGCTTATATGGTATTCGAGGTGCGAACGGGGTTGTTCTAGTGAAGACTAAACGGGGGACGATAGGAGCACCTAAAATTAATTTTTCTTATGAATTTAATATGGCTACGCCTAAACGTTTGCCTGATTTCGTAGATGGTTATACTTATGCGAATGCTTTAAATGAGGCTATGCGTAATGATGGTCTGAGCCCTCGATATTCGGATTCAGAATTGAATGCATTTAAAAATCAAACCAATCCGAATTTCTATCCGAATGTGGACTGGATAGATGAGTCATTGAGAGACGTGAGCTATGGTGATAATGTGAATTTTTCAGCCCAGGGAGGAAGTAAGTTTGTACGTTACTACACGATGCTGAACTTTTTGGATAACCGTGGAATATTGAAACCAACGTCAGATAACGATGGTTACTCTACACAACTGAAGTATACAAGACTGAATATCCGCACAAATTTGGATATCACAGTGTCTCCCACTACTACAGTACAGTTAAATTTATTGGGTAACTTTACTGAGCATAACCGTCCGGGTGAAAGTACGGATAACATCTTCTCTGCATTGTATCAAGTGCCTTCAGGTGCATTTCCTGTGAAGACAGACAGAGGAATATGGGGAGGTACTACTATTTATTCCAATAATCCCGTAGCACTTATTTCCGGAAGAGGATATGCTCGTTCCCAAACACGTGCCATGTACGCTGATATGCATTTGAAGCAAGATTTGTCTGCTATACTTCCCGGTTGGTCGGCAGGTTTCAAGGCTGGTATAGATAATACAGCTTCTTATTGGGATAATAATACAAAAAACTTTGGTTATGAATCGGCTGCCATTGACCTGGTAACCGGTGAAAAGAGTTATTCTACACTTCGTAATGAAGGAACATTGGCTTTTTCAAAAAGTGTAGGTTCAGTTTCCACTCATTTTAATCTAGAGCTCTATACTAATTACATTAAGCAATGGAATAAACACAGACTGAATGCAACTTTGCTTTACTCCATGGATAAGACTAAATCAAAAAGTCAGAATTCAGGGCGCGCATTTATGGATATAGTGGGTAGCGCACACTACTCTTATAATGATCGCTATTTGGTTGATTTTTCGTTATCCGGTTCTGCTTCCAGTATACTTGATCCTGACGACCGTTGGGGAATTTTCCCGGCGATAGGTGCAGGCTGGATTCTGTCTGAAGAAGATTTTATGAAACGTGAATGGCTGAACTTGTTGAAAATCAGAGCTTCCTATGGCGTTTCCGGTCGTGCAGATTACGGCGTAAATCTGTTCCAGGATATTTACGGCAGTGGAAATTCTTTCTATTTCCAGAATACTTCTAATGTGCCTTCTTCTTCATCCGGTATGAAATTTACTCAGTTGGGAATAGACGGACTGACTTATGAGAAATCTCATAAATTGAATGTTGGTATTGACTTTAGAGCTTGGAACAGACTGACGTTGACATTGGATGCATTCTATGACCATCGTACAGATATTCTCGTGAGTAGCGGAGGTTCGGTATCTCAGATATTTGGTATGTCGGTACCTCAGATTAATAATGGTGTTGTGGATAACAGGGGTATTGAAGCATCTTTAGGCTGGGATGACAAGATTGGTAACTTAAAATATCGTCTGGGCGGACAGTTTACTTTTGCCCGTAATAAAATTGTGAATCAAAATGAAGAGTATCGTCCGTATGACTATCTTAAACGTACGGGAGGCTCCATGAATCAGATTTTCGGTTATGAAGTAATAGGTATTTATAAATCTCAGGAGGAAATAGATAACCGTGGGGTTGAACAATTATTGGGTGATGTACGTCCGGGGGACTTGATGTTTAAAGACCAGAATGGCGATAATAAGATTGACTCTTATGATCAGGTAGCTCTAGGTTACAATTCAACTTGCCCTGAACTCTATTACTCGTTTGATCTTGGACTGGAATACAAGGGGATTGGAGTTTATGCATTGTTCCAGGGTGTGGGTAATTATAGCAAGCTGCTGAATACTGCAAGTATCTATCGCCCAATTGTGAACAATAATACGATTTCCACTTACTATTGGGAAAACCGCTGGAGTGAGTCGAATCCGAATGGAACTTTGCCACGCCTGACTTATTCAGGGTCAGACAATAACTACAATACCAACTCTTTGTGGGTAACTGATGCTTCTTATTTAAAATTAAGAACATTGGAGCTATATTATAATTTTCCTACTAAGTTACTGAAGAGGACGGGCTTTCTGGCTGGTGTAAAGGTTTTTGCCCGTGCGCATGATTTGTTCTGTCTGGATGGTATTGATCTTCGTGATCCGGAATCCATCGGTGCTGAGCATCCTACAATGACTCAATATGCCTTCGGATTTAATTTATCTTTCTAAAAAATGAATGGTATGAAACTAAAAAAAATATTTACGATACTTATTTCTGTCAGTTTGTTGACATCCTGTGATTTTATGGATTGCAATGAATCGGATTATTACTCTTTGGAGCAAATTCAGGGGAGCTATAGTCGTGTTAAGCAATTCGTGACGGATGTTTATGGCTATCTACCCTCAAACTTTTGCAATATTGATGGCGCTATGCTGGATGCCGCAACAGATGATGCGATTCATATTTATGAGTCATCAAATATAAAGCGTTTTGTGAATGGTACCTGGTCGCCTAATTATACGGTTGATGATCAATTTGCCAATTATTATAATGGTATCCATGATGCTAATTTTTATTTGGAGAACCTGACCGGATTGAAATTTGAAACATGGGAAAATACGAATGATTATGATAACTGGATGATCACTTATCCTAATTTTGAGTATGAGGTCCGTTTTTTGCGTGCTTACTTCTATTTTGAGCTGGTAAGACGTTACCAAAATATCCCTTTGATTACTACTGTGCTTACGCAAGAAGAAGCAAATGCAGCAGAACCGGTTTCGGCAGAAAAAATCTTTGATTTTATCATTTCGGAATGTACGGAACTGTCCACACAGCTTCCGGTGGACTATACTAAAATGCCCGGCAGTGAGTACGGGCGTGCCACAAGAGGAGCGGCTTTGGCTTTGAAAGCGCGTGCGGCACTGTATGTAGCCAGCCCTCTCTTTAACTCTAATAATGATAAAAATAAGTGGGTGGCTGCGGCAGAAGCTGCTTATGAGCTTATCGGGCAGAGTTCCACGTTGGGATATCAGTTGGATGGTAGCTTTTCGAATTTGTTTGGCGCAACTAATACTGCCAGTAAAGAAGTAATTCTGATACGTCCTACAGGAACAAGTACGAGTTTTGAAGCAGCCAACTTCCCTATGGGAGTAACCGGAGGTAAAACTACTACTTGCCCGACGGAGAACCTGGCAAGTGCATTTGAAATGGCAACAGGCGAGGAGTTTGACTGGAACAATGAAGAAATGAGTAAAAATCCTTATACAAACAGAGATCCCCGCTTTTATCTGACTCTCGTACATAACGGTATGTTGTGGCCAGCTTCCAATGCCGTGGAAATCTATGAAGGCGGTGCTAATGGATTACCTCTGACCAATGCTACTTCCACCGGTTATTATCTGCGTAAGTATGTGGACAAGAGTATTAGTTTTGAAGCCGGTTCTTCTTCTGCCGCAACTCATCATAACTGGGTGTTGTTCCGATATGCTGAGGTGTTGTTAAATTATGCCGAAGCTATGGTAAATGCTTATGGAGATATAGGCAAAACTACCGATAAATGTGGTATGACTGCATTGGCCGCTGTGAATGCTGTTCGTGGCAGAACGGGCGTAAATATGCCTGCTATATCAGGTACTTTATCACCTGAGGAATTTTTGAAACGTGTGAAACACGAACGCAGAGTGGAATTGGCCTTTGAAGGGCATCGTTTTTGGGATCTTCGTCGTTGGAAAGAACTGGATGAATCCAAGGACATTTTTGGAGTGAAAATTACTAAGAGTAATGATGTTGTGACTTGTAAAAAGTTTACATTGGAATCTCGGAAAATTAGTGATAAACTATATTTCTATCCTATAGCAAATACAGAGCTCTTTAAAAATAGCAATCTAAAACAGAACCCTGGCTGGGAATAAGTAGAATCTATATAAAGAAGGTCACACCGGCTGGATTGCAGGTGTGGCTTCTTTTATAAGAATCTTATTTGTTGAATATTAATAGATTAATTAGTATGAAATCATTAATTGGTATACTGTTTTTTGCCAGTTCTTCTGTTTTTGCAGCTTGTAGCAGTGATGAATCTGAGATACCTTTGTCACCTTGGGTTGATACAGATACACCTCTGAATGTTTCGCCTGCTAACGAAGTAATAGGAAAGAGATGGAAACTTGTTTTCAGTGATGAGTTTAATGACGGAAGTGTAAATCTAAATAAATGGACGCTTCGGGAGAGTAAGGAAACTCGTACTCCTCGTCCGGCTTTGGGAATAAATGAATGGTATTATAAGCCGGAAAATGTTTTTGAGAAAGATGGAGTGTTATCTCTGAAATGCAAAAAAGTTGGAGACGATGTGATGTATGGGAGTGCCATTACGTCAGAAAAGAAATATCTCGTTAAATATGGTTATCTGGAAGCACGTGTGAAAAATGCGGATATAAAGAAAGCTATTCATACGGCTTTCTGGATGAGTTCTCCCAACATCAATAATGTAGATGGCACCGGAAATGACGGTGCTGAGATTGATATATTTGAATCTGCATATATTGCAGACAAAACTTTGTCTTCTATTCATATAGATGGTTATGGAGATGCTCATCAGGAGAAAAATATTCGTTTTGATGCAACAGGACTGCATGAGGGGTTTCATGTATGGGGCCTTTTATGGAATGAGAATAAACTGGAAATATATTATGATGGAGTCCTGAAAGCGACATTCGATGAAGAAAAATGGATACCGAAGGTGGAGGAATATATACTATTTTCTGCAGAGGCTACTTTTAGTGGTGAAGGAGATTTCAGGGGACAGCCTGTTGATTCTTATTTGACTGAAGCTTTGGTAGATTATATACGTGTATGGAGTCTGGAAGAAAAGTAAAAAGATATAAAATATTTAGAATGAAAGCATTTTACATTTTATGCATATCGGTATTAGTGTTGATTGCATGTAGCGGAGCAGAGAGTACAGAAATTGTAAAACGTGGGTTTGAACGGGCAGAAGAACAACTGTCAAATCAGTTGCAGGCTGTGCCGCAGACCACCGATTATCCTCGTACGATAGGAAAAGACGGTAATCTTAGAGTGACTCATAAGAATGATTGGACAGAAGGATTTTATCCCGGATGTTTGTGGTATGTATATGAATATACAAATAAGGACAACTGGAAAGAGGCTGCAATAAGATGGACAGAGGCACTTGAACCTTTGAAGAAATTGACCAATCATCATGATATTGGTTTTCTGATGTATTGTAGTTTTGGAAATGCGTATCGTTTGACGGGAAATGAAGCCTATAAAGACGTGCTGGTTGAGGCTGCCCGTTCTTTGTGCACTCGTTTTAGTGAGAAAACCGGTAGCATCAAATCATGGAATTACCGGAAGTCCTGGAATGGCAGGGATGAATGGTTCTACCCGGTCATTATTGACAATATGATGAACTTGGAGTTATTGTATTTCGCAACTAAGGTTACGGGTGACTCCATTTATGCTCAAATAGCTAATCGTCATGCTGAAACTACAGCTAAAAATCAGTTCCGTGAGGATTATAGCAATTATCATGTTGTCAATTATGACGAAGAGACAGGTGAAGTGCTGAATCAGGCTACCTGCCAGGGATTTTCGGATAATTCAGCATGGGCTCGCGGACAGGCTTGGGCAATTTATGGCTACACGATGGCTTATCGTGAGACTCACAGAAAAGACTTTTTGGAAATGGCGGTTCATACGGCAGATTTCTGGTTGAATCATCCTAACTTGCCGGAAGATGGAGTTCCTTATTGGGACTTTAATGCAGGGCAAGAAGGATATGTGCCTGACTGGAATTATGATCCCCAGAAATTTAAAGTGATGCCGCGTGACGCTTCGGCGGCGGCTATTGCCGCATCGGCTTTTTTGGAACTGGCAGATTATGTGGCAGATGGAGAAAGGTATAGTGTTGCAGCAAGTCATATATTGAAATCTCTTACCTCTCCTGCTTATCTGGCGGAACCGGGTACCAATTGCAACTTTATATTGATGCATAGTGTGGGAAGTATTCCGCATGGTGAAGAGATTGATGTTCCTCTGATATATGCAGATTACTATTATCTGGAAGCCTTGATGAGGTATAAAAACAAAATGAAATGAACGTTGTGATAGAGTTTTATAAATTGTTTTTGTAAAAAAGATGATAATCAGTCTTACATATTGGAAAAAAAAGTAATTTTGGAAAAGAATTGTATAACAAGATCTAATAGCATGTGGAAAAATATAGCAACTGTGTTGGGTATGTGCATATTAAGTGCATATCCTGTGGTAAATGCCAATAATAAGGATGCACATATACTTCCGTATTGGCAGGACATACAAACTGTTTCGGTGAACAGGGAAGAGCCGCGCACAGCTTTTATGACGTATGATAGCCGTCAGTCTGCACTAAGCGGGGAATATGAGAATAGTAAATACTATAAATTGCTGAATGGAACATGGAAGTTCTATTATTCGGACTCGCATCGTAGTTTGCCGGGAGATGCTGTTCAGACTGTAGCCGATATGAGTGGTTGGAGTGATATTCAGGTTCCGGGTAATTGGGAAGCGCAAGGATACGGTACACCTATTTATACGAATCACGGATATGAATTCAAAGCGCTTAATCCGCAACCACCACAATTGCCGGAAGATATACCCGTAGGTATTTATCGTCGGGAAATAACTGTGCCGGAAGACTGGATGTCACGAGATATCTATTTGCATATTGCGGGCGCTAAATCCGGAGTTTATGTGTATCTGAATGGAAATGAAGTAGGCTATAATGAAGATTCTAAAAATCCTGCGGAGTTTTTGATAAATAAATATCTCCGGAATGGTAAGAATACATTGGTCTTGAAGATTTTTCGCTGGAGTACGGGCTCCTATCTGGAGTGTCAGGATTTCTGGCGTCTGAGCGGAATTGAGCGTGATGTGTTTCTCTATTCTCAGCCCAAAGTAGCTGTAAAAGACTTTAGGGTGATCTCTACATTGGATGACAGCTATACTGATGGCATTTTCAAGTTGGCCGTTGATGTTCGTAATCATGCTCTTGCCGGCAAAAAGATACAGGTGCTTTATGAATTGATAGATAAAGTTTCCGGTAGGGTTGTAGTCAAAGGCGTCAGTGATTGTGAGGTAAAGAGCGCAGAAACTCAAACGGTTGCCTTTAATGCAAGTTTGCCCGGAGTAAAAACCTGGACTTCTGAAGCTCCTAATCTCTATAAATTGTTGATTACGTTGAAAGAAGGAAGTGAAGTGACGGAGATTATTCCTTTCAATGTTGGTTTTCGGCGTATTGAAATCAAGGCGATTGATCAAATAGCTAAAAATGGGAAACCGTATGTTGTATTACTTATTAATGGTCAGCCTTTGAAGTTGAAAGGTGTCAATATTCATGAGCATAATGAAGAAACGGGACATTATGTAACGGAAGAACTGATGCGCAAGGATTTTGAATTGATGAAACGTAATAATTTGAACACGGTTCGTCTTTGTCATTATCCGCAAGACCGTCGGTTTTATGAGTTGTGTGATGAGTACGGGCTCTATGTATACGATGAAGCCAATATTGAGTCACATGGAATGTATTACGATTTGCGCAAAGGTGGATCATTGGGCAATAATCCGGAATGGTTGAAGCCACACATGTATCGTACTGCAAATATGTATGAACGGAACAAGAACTATCCTTCTGTTACATTCTGGTCTTTGGGAAATGAGGCTGGTAATGGCTACAATTTCTATCAGACATATTTATGGATAAAAGGACAGGATAAGGAACTCATGGATAGGCCTGTGAACTATGAACGTGCACAGTGGGAATGGAATACGGATATGTATGTACCCCAATATCCCAGCGCAGAATGGCTGAGGTATATTGGTGAAACTGGGTCTGACCGGGCGGTGGTTCCGTCGGAGTATTCTCATGCAATGGGAAATTCAAATGGTAATCTGTGGGATCAATGGAAAGAGATTTATAAATATCCTAATCTTCAAGGTGGATATATATGGGACTGGGTAGATCAGGGATTATTAAGAACAGATGAGAATGGACGTAAGTATTGGACGTATGGGGGCGATTATGGTGTAAATATGCCGAGTGATGGTAATTTCTGCTGTAATGGACTTGTCGGTCCTGACCGCAAACCGCATCCTGCCATGGCGGAAGTGAAATATGTGCATCAGAATGTGATGTTTAGTGTTGTTGATGCAACTTCCGGTAAGTATCGAGTGTTCAACCGATTTTATTTTACTAATTTGAGAAAGTATACCATCCAATATGAATTACGTGCTAATGGTATGGTGCTGAAAAAAGGGAAGTTATTATTGGATGTCGCTCCTCAGGCAGAAAAGGAATTTACTATTCCGGTGAAGAATGTGCAGGGAAAAGCTGGAGTAGAGTATTTTGTGCATTTCAGTGTAGTCACTATTCAGCCGGAACCCCTGATATCGGTTGGACACGAAATAGCATATGAACAATTCAGACTTCCGGTAACAGTTGATAAAGCGGCACATAAAGCTGCGGGACCTGCCTTGAGCTTTAAAGAAGAAGGAAATAATCTGATTGTTTCTTCATCTAAGGTTTATTTTGAGTTTAATCGTGATTCAGGTCTGGTTACTTCATATAAAGTGGATGGAACTGAGTATTTTGACCGTGGATTTGGAGTACAACCCAACTTCTGGCGGGCACCTAATGATAATGATTATGGGAATACAAATCCGAAACGTTTGTTGATTTGGAAAACTTCAAGTCATAATTTTAATATTAGTAATGCTTCCATTAGTATGGAAGGACAAAATGCAGTTCTGAGTGTAGTATATAATTTACCGGCTGGCAACCAATACTTGATGGATTATAGAATATATCCGGATGGAATAATAAATGTGAATGTGAAATTTACTGCAACTGATCAGGAAGCTATACGAACTGAAGTTCAGGAAGATACTCATCTTGCCACTTATACTCCCGGTAAAAAGAAAGAGAATAAAGATCAGCTCGAAGTACCTCGTATTGGTGTGCGTTTCCGTATACCGCAAAATATGAATGTAGTAGAATACTTTGGGCGTGGTCCCGAAGAAAATTACATTGACCGTAATGCAGGAAGTATGGTAGGACGTTACAAGACTACTGCTGATTTCATGTATGTAGATTATGTTCGTCCACAAGAAAACGGTCATCGTACGGATACACGCTGGGTAGCTTTGACTGATAAAAATGGTCGGGGCCTGTTGGTTCAGGCTAAACAGACTATAGGCTTTAATGCTTTGAGAAATACGGTGGAGGATTTTGATTCGGAAGAATCATCGCGTCCATATCAATGGAGGAATCGTTCTCCGGAGGAAATTAATCAGCATAATGTGAATGAAGCCAGAAATCTGATACGGAAAATGACTCATATTAATGATATTGTTCCTCGGGATTTTGTGGAGGTTTGTGTAGATATGAGGCAACAGGGAGTAGCTGGCTATGACAGTTGGGGAGCAAAAGTGCAGCCTGGATATACGATACCTGCCAATCAAAATTACGAATGGGGATTTACATTTGTACCAGTGAGGGCAAAGGGTGATGTAGACAAGTCACTACGTTATAATTATTAATTTTGTAATGTTATGAATAACATATTCCTCTTATTAAGGGAATACAATAATAATTTATGTATGAAGAAATTTAAATTTTTATTGCTGAGCGCATGTATTGCGCTGGTTGCGTGCACAGCTAAAACATCGTCTGAACAACAAGTTTCAGACAAAGGGACAAAATGGAGTTGGGACAAGGGAACGATTGTTGTAGAAACTCCCGAGCGTCCGGCCGGACAAACAAGTGTAATAGGGCTGACCATACCTAAAATGGAAGTGGTTCGTGTGGGATTTGTAGGTTTGGGAATGCGTGGTCCCGGAGCCGTAGAACGTTTTACGTATATTCCGGGTGTAGAAATCGTTGCTTTATGTGACTATGAAAAGGAACGGGCAGAGAAATGTCAGAAGTATCTACAGAGAGCTTCTATGCCTAAAGCCGCTATATATTCAGGTGAGAAAGGATACGAAGAATTGTGTAAACGGGATGATATAGATCTGGTGTATATCGCTACAGATTGGCTGCATCATTTCCCTGTCGCTATGTGTGCGATGGAGAATAATAAAAATGTTGCCATCGAAGTTCCTTCTGCTATGGACTTGAAAGAGTGTTGGGCATTGGTAAATATGAGCGAGAAGACTCGCAAACATTGTATGATTCTTGAGAACTGCTGTTATGACTGGTTTGAAATGAATACTCTGAATATGGCGCAACAGGGTGTGTTTGGTGAGGTCGTTCGTGCCCAGGGAGCTTATATTCATAATCTGGAACCTTTTTGGGATCATTACTGGAAGAATGGTGAAAATGACAAACTGGGTTGGCGTTTGGAATATAATATGAAGCATCGGGGAGATGTATATGCCACTCATGGTCTTGGCCCTGTAGCGCAAGCGTTGGATATACATCGTGGTGACCGTATGAAGACACTCGTTGCTATGGACACCAAATCGGTAGTAGGTAAGTCGTTGGTAGAAGAAAGAACGGGACAGCCTTGTGAGAATTTCCGTAACGGTGACCATACAACTACGTTGATTCGTACGGAGAATGGAAAGGTGATTGAGATACAACATGATGTGATGACTCCGCAACCCTATAACCGTCTATATCAGTTGACCGGTACTAAGGGGTTCGCAAATAAATATCCGATAGAAGGTTATGCATTGGATGCAAAACAACTGAATGCGTCGGGAGTTGCACCTGAGGTAGATAACTTGAATTCCCATAGTTTTATGCCTAAAAAAGATATGGAAGCTCTAGTGCAGAAATATCAGCATCCCATCCTGAAGAAATATGGTGAAATGGCAAAAGAGGTTGGTGGTCATGGTGGCATGGACTTTATTATGGATAGCCGTTTGGTGTATTGCCTGCAAAATGGACTTCCTTTAGATATGGATGTCTATGATTTGGCAGAATGGTGTTGTCTGGCCGAGTTAGGCGAATTGTCTATGGACAACAATTGTGCAGCCGTTGCTTTCCCGGACTTTACCCGTGGCGAATGGAATAAAGTGAAGGGGTATAAGCATGCTTATGCTTCCCCTGAAGATGAAAGTGTTGTCATGGAGAAAGCCAAAAAAATCACGGCAAAGCTGAAAGAAAAAGGTGCCGTAGAATGGGCGGGTTAAGCTATGGAAAATAAAAAGTAGATGTAAGTAGAGATTAGGTAAAAGTAGCGCAAATCTAAAATAAAAACAGTCTGGAGAAGAAGCTGTTTTTGAATCGAAAAAGGAACTTCAACGTTTGGAGTTCCTTTTTCGATTTATTGATTGTGAAAAGTGCTTATAAATGTATTAGGTAGTTTAAAGGAAGTTATAAAACGAAGCTCGGAAACTTTTGAGGATGAAAAAGTTTTTAATTTTGCACACTATGTGTAAGTATAGATACCATATATGGAACAAAAATATATATTAAGCGCAATAGATGCTGCTCTGCAAGCCGGTGCAGACATTCTTTCCATCTATAATGACCCGGCATCGGACTTTGAAATAGAAAAAAAAGCGGATAACTCCCCTTTAACCATTGCGGATCGCAAGGCACATGAAACGATTACCGGTTTTCTGTGCGATACTCCTTTTCCCATTCTGAGTGAAGAAGGGAAACATTTACCCTATGCAGAACGCTGTGGATGGGATGCTTTGTGGATTGTAGACCCTCTGGACGGTACCAAGGAGTTTATTAAACGAAATGGAGAGTTTACTGTAAATATCGCATGGGTTAATCATTCAGTACCCGTAATGGGAGTTATTTATCTTCCTGTGAAACAGGAACTTTATTTTGCAGAAGAAAGCATTGGGGCATACAAACTCTCCAATGTAACTTCTCGCGGAAATGCTTCACTGGATGAATTGATTGCATCCGCTACCCGTCTGCCTTCTGTTATCGAAAGAGGTAAATTTGTAATCGTGGCTTCCCGTTCGCATCTAACTCCGGAGACGGAGGCTTATATCGAAGAAATGAAGCGTCAACACTCGGAAGTAGAACTTATATCTAGTGGTAGTTCCATTAAAATCTGCCTTGTAGCCGAAGGAAAGGCAGATGTATATCCTCGTTTTGCACCTACCATGGAATGGGATACGGCAGCAGGACATGCTATTGCACGTGCTGCCGGATTGGAAGTTTATCAGGCTGGAAAAGAAGAGCCGCTTTGTTACAATAAAGAGAATTTACTGAATCCGTGGTTTGTGGTGGAACCTAAGCAAATGAAATAGTAACAAGATACAGTATAATGTATGACATTTGAGATAATATTTGTGCTATTGGCACTTTTGGGCATGGTGGTGGCATTGGCATTGGATAAAATGCGTCCCGGCATGGTGCTATTTTCCGTTGTAGTTTTGTTCTTATGTGCCGGCATCCTGACACCCAAAGAGATGCTGGAAGGTTTTAGTAATAAAGGAATGATTACCGTAGCTATGCTATTTTTGGTCAGTGAGGGTATTCGTCAGTCCGGAGCATTGGGACAGGTTATCAAAAAGTTGCTTCCTCAAGGCAAGACGACTGTGTTTAAAGCCCAATTTCGTATGCTTCCCACTATCTCTTTTATTTCTGCCTTTCTTAATAATACTCCTGTTGTTGTAATATTTGCTCCGATAATCAAGCGTTGGGCAGAGTCGGTAAAATTACCTGCTACCAAGTTTTTGATACCTCTTTCTTATGTGACTATTTTGGGGGGTATATGTACTCTTATCGGGACTTCTACTAACCTGGTAGTACACGGCATGATATTAGAGGCGGGTTATGAAGGATTTACTATGTTTGAATTAGGCAAAGTGGGTATTTTCATAGCTATAGCAGGAATTATTTATTTATTTCTATTTTCTTCTAAACTCTTGCCGGATGTTCGTACGGATGCTGTGAAGCAAGATGACGAACCGGAAGAAGATGTTGGTTTGCATCGGGTTGAGGCTGTACTTGGTCCTCGTTTTCCTGGTATTAACAAGAAGTTGGGAGAGTTTAATTTTCAGCGTCACTATGGAGCAGCTGTTAAGGAAATAAAGCGGAGCGGACAAAGTATTACTGCGAATCTGGATAATGAGGTTTTGCGTGAGGGTGATACTTTAGTGGTGATGGCGGATGATTCTTTTGTTAAAACTTGGGGAGAATCTTCCGTATTCGTTTTGTTGGCGAATGGCAAAGATAACGAACCGGTTCCCGGAAAGGGGAAACGTTGGTTTGCCCTTCTTTTGCTGATATTGATGATTACCGGTGCTACAGTAGGCGAACTGCCGGTTGTGAAAGAAGCATTTCCGAATATCAAGCTGGATATGTTTTTCTTTGTTTCTGTGACTACTATCATTATGGCGTGGACTAAAATCTTTCCGGCCCGTAAATATACTAAATACATTTCATGGGATATCCTGATAACAATTGCGTGTGCTTTTGCCATCAGTAAAGCAATGGTTAATTCCGGTGTGGCAGATGTAGTGGCAAGTTATATCATTGGTATGACTGAACATTACGGTCCTCAGGTGTTGCTGGCAGCTGTATTTATCATTACGAACTTGTTTACCGAATTGATAACCAATAATGCCGCTGCTGCATTAGCTTTCCCTTTAGCGCTCTCCATTTCTTCGCAGATGGGTGTCAGCCCTATGCCTTTCTTTGTAGTGATCTGTATGGCTGCCTCTGCCAGTTTCTCTACACCTATCGGTTATCAGACAAATTTGATTGTGCAAGGTATTGGAAACTATAAGTTCACTGATTTTGTCCGTATCGGATTGCCGCTGAATATTATAGCTTTCTTGATATCCATATTCCTTATTCCATTAATTTGGCCCTTTTAATAATTAGATTATGACAGACAATAATATATATCCGATTTTTGATAGGATGTTGTCGAGAGAGGATAAAGAAGAACTTCTCGGTCAGCATAGTGTGATGATATGGTTTACCGGATTGAGCGGTTCCGGTAAAAGTACGATAGCTATTGCTTTGGAGCGCGAATTGCATAAGCGAGGTTTACTTTGCCGTATTCTGGACGGGGATAATATCCGTAGCGGCATCAATAATAATTTGGGCTTTAGTGAAGCTGATCGTGTAGAAAATATCCGCCGTATTGCAGAAGTTTCCAAACTTTTTATTGATTCAGGCATTATAACTATTGCTGCTTTTATCAGTCCTAACAATGATATCCGAGAAATGGCGGCTAATATCATCGGGCAGGAGGACTTCTATGAAGTGTATGTCAGTACCCCTTTGGCTGAGTGTGAGCGTAGGGATGTAAAGGGGCTGTACGCAAAGGCACGCCGGGGAGAGATTAAAAATTTTACGGGGATTTCCGCTCCGTTTGAAGCACCCCTTCATCCGGCATTGACGTTAGATACCTCAAAACTCAGCCTGGAAGAGTCAGTCAACCAACTGCTCGACCTCATTTTACCGAAAATACAGATTAAAAAGTGATTATATAAAAAATGGAAGAATATAAATTGAGCCATCTGAAAGAACTCGAAGCAGAGTCTATTCATATCATCCGTGAAGTGGCAGCGGAATTTGAAAATCCGGTGATGCTTTATAGTATTGGAAAAGACTCTTCGGTAATGGTTCGCCTTGCCGAAAAAGCCTTTTATCCGGGTAAAGTACCCTTCCCGTTGATGCATATCGATTCGAAGTGGAAATTTAAGGAAATGATTCAATTCCGCGATGAGTATGCCAAAAAGCATGGCTGGAATCTGATAGTAGAAAGTAATATGGAGGCTTTTCATGCAGGTGTAGGACCGTTTACTCATGGAAGTAAAGTACACACAGACTTGATGAAGACTAAGGCTCTTCTGAGTGCTCTGGATAAATATAAATTTGACGCAGCTTTTGGGGGTGCTCGTCGTGACGAAGAGAAATCACGTGCGAAAGAACGTATTTTTTCTTTTCGTGATAAGTTCCACCAATGGGACCCGAAGAACCAACGTCCGGAATTGTGGGATATCTACAATGCCCGTGTGCATAAGGGAGAGAGCATTCGTGTGTTCCCGTTGAGTAACTGGACGGAGCTGGATATCTGGCAATACATTCGTTTGGAAAATATTCCTATTGTTCCGTTGTATTATGCCAAGGAGCGTCCGTGCGTAGAAATTGATGGTAATTTGATTATGGCAGATGATGACCGCCTGCCTGAAAAATATCGTGATCAGATAAAGATGAAAATGGTACGTTTCCGTACATTGGGCTGTTGGCCGTTGACTGGTGCAGTAGAGAGCAATGCGGATACGATTGAGACAATTGTAGAGGAGATGATGACTACCACCAAGAGTGAGCGTACCACCCGTGTAATCGATTTTGATCAGGATGCCAGTATGGAGCAGAAAAAGCGTGAGGGATACTTTTAAGAATTAAGAATTAAAAATTAAAACCTGAGGATTGGAATCTTAAACCTGACCTTTAGAACTTTAATGCTTAGGTTTAAGAAGATAAAGGTGACAATTAAAAAGTAAAAAGTGATGGAGAATAACTCTAAACTAAATATCAAGGAGTTTCTGGATAAAGACGAACAGAAAGACTTACTCCGCTTTCTGACTGCCGGTTCGGTGGATGATGGAAAATCTACGCTGATCGGGCGTTTGTTGTTTGATAGCAAGAAATTGTATGAAGACCAGTTAGATGCATTGGAACGTGATAGTAAGCGTATGGGAAATGCCGGCGATCACATTGATTACGCATTGCTGCTGGATGGGCTGAAAGCAGAACGAGAACAAGGTATTACGATTGATGTGGCATATCGATATTTCTCTACTAATAATCGTAAATTCATCATTGCTGATACTCCGGGACACGAGCAATATACGCGTAATATGATTACCGGCGGTTCAACGGCTAATCTGGCTATCATTCTTGTAGATGCCCGTACCGGTGTCATTACACAGACGCGTCGTCATTCTTTTCTGGTGTCTTTGTTGGGCATTAAGCATGTGGTGCTGGCTGTTAATAAAATGGACTTGGTAGACTTCTCTGAGGAGCGCTTTAATGAAATCGTTAAAGAGTATAAACAGTTTATTGCACCATTGGGTATTCCTGATGTGACTTGTATTCCGCTCTCCGCTTTGGATGGCGATAATGTAGTGGAGAGGTCTGAACGCACTCCATGGTACAATGGCATTTCTTTGCTCGATTTCTTGGAGACTGTCCATATTGATAACGATCATAACCTGTCGGACTTCCGTTTCCCGGTACAGTATGTATTGCGCCCTAATCTTGATTTCCGTGGTTTTTGCGGTAAAGTTGCATCAGGGATAGTACGTAAAGGGGATGAAGTGATAGCGTTACCTTCAGGCAAAAAATCACGTGTTAAGAGCATTGTTACGTATGACGGTGAACTGGATTACGCTTTTCCGCCTCAATCTGTAACTTTAACGCTGGAAGATGAGATTGACGTATCGAGAGGAGAGATGTTGGTGCATCCTGATAATTTGCCGGTTGTGGACCGCAACTTTGAAGCGATGTTGGTGTGGATGGATGAAGAACCGATGGATCTCAATAAATCCTTCTTCATCAAGCAGACTACTAATTTGAGTCGTTCACGCATCAGTAACATTAAATATAAAGTAGATGTTAATACGATGGAGCAGTTGTCCGTTGATAATGGACAATTGACGCCTGATGATCTGCCTATGCAGTTAAATCAGATAGCCCGTGTTGTTCTTACTACTGCCAAAGAATTATTCTTTGATCCTTATCAAAAAAATAGGGCAACAGGTGCATTCATTCTGATTGATCCGATTACCAATAATACCAGTGCTGTCGGTATGATTATCGATAGGGTAGAGGATAAGGATATGCATCTTTCTGAAGATCTTCCGGTTTTGAACTTACCGAAGTTAGAGATTGCTCCCGAACACTATGAAGCTATAGAAAAAGCGGTGAAAGATCTGAAGCGCCAAGGTATTGAAGTGAAAATAATCAAATAATGTACCATAATTATGGGTTTACTGGAATTTAACAAACTCCCTATAAATACTTTGGTGGGAGCCGATTGGAAAACATTTAATGCCATTACGAAAGGACGGGAAATTGATGCGGCATACAAAGGCAAATACCGTTTGACTAAGGCGGTATGTCGTCTGCTTTCTACACTGGCTCCTTTACAGAACGGACGTTATGAGAAACGGTTGGCATCCCAACCGCTAGAGCATGATCCGGTATTCATTCTTGGCCATTGGCGCAGCGGAACGACCTTTGTGCATAATGTCTTCTCATGCGACAAGCATTTTGGCTATAATACTACTTACCAAACTGTATTTCCGCATCTGATGATGTGGGGACAGCCTTTCTTCAAGAAGAACATGAGCTGGCTGATGCCTGATAAGCGTCCTACAGATAACATGGAACTTGCTGTAGATCTGCCACAGGAAGAAGAGTTTGCACTTGCCAATATGATGCCTTATACCTATTATAACTTTTGGTTCCTCCCAAAGTATCAGCAGGAATATGCAGATAAATATTTGCTGTTCGATGATATAACGGAAAAGGAACTGAAGGTTTTTGAAGAAGTATTTACCAAATTGATTAAGATATCATTGTGGAATACTAACGGAACACAGTTCTTGAGTAAGAATCCGCCCCATACGGGACGTGTGAAAGAGCTGGTCAAAATGTTCCCTAATGCTAAATTTATCTATCTGATGCGTAATCCTTATACGGTGTTCGAGAGTACCCGAAGTTTCTTCACGAATACAATCCAGCCGTTGAAGTTGCAGGACATCAGTAATGACGAAATTGAAAAGAATATTCTTTCTATTTATGCCAAACTGTATCATAAATACGAGGCTGATAAATCTTGTGTTCCTGCCGGTAATCTGGTGGAAGTGAAGTTCGAAGACTTCGAAGCGGATGCTATGGGGATGACTGAGCAGATTTATCGCGATTTGTCTATTCCCGGATTTGCTGAAGCACGCAATGATATAGAAAAGTATGTAGGTGGAAAGAAGGGATATAAGAAGAATAAATATAGATATGATGATCGCACCGTGCAATTGGTTCAGGATAACTGGAACTTTGCATTGGAGCAGTGGAAATATGAACTTTAATTAAAAAAAAGCTAATGAGATGATGCAGAAGAAAATTTGTATGTACGGTTTGCTATCCGCTTTTTTATGTTGCGGAACGGCACTTGCACAGCAGCAACAGCATACTGTGGAAATGATTCCGTTCGGAGACATGGATCAATGGATAGACCGTCAGATTAAAGAGTCGGGCATTATCGGTGGTGCGTTGAAGAATGTATATGCTATCGGACCGACTGCAACTATTCGTGAGAATAAGGCCTATAAGAATATGGGTGGTTCGCCATGGGCTACTTCGAATGTTATGGCGCGTGTAACGGGTATTACTAAAACCAATACTTCAGTGTTTCCCGAGAAGCGTGGTGATGGCTACTGTGCCCGTATGGATACCCGTATGGAAAGCGTAAAAGTATTGGGTATTGTTGATATCACAGTACTTGCCGCAGGTTCTATGTTTTTGGGGGAAGTGAATGAGCCGATTAAGGGCACAAAGAATCCGCAAAAGATGCTGAATTCCGGTATTCCCTTTACCAAGAAACCTATCGCTGTGCAGTTTGACTATAAAGTTAATATGTCTGATAGGGAAAAGCGTATTCGTGCTACCGGTTTTAGCCGGATAACGGACGTAGAAGGTAAAGACTTCCCGGAGGTGAATTTGTTTTTGCAGAAGCGTTGGGAAGACAAAGATGGCAATATTTTTGCTAAGCGGGTAGGGACTATGGTGGTTCGTTACTATAATACCACTGATTGGCATAATAATGCTACTTATTCAGTCATGTATGGAGATATTACCGGTGATCCTGCTTATAAGCCTCATATGATGCGTTTGCAAGTAGAAGAACGTTACGCAATTAATAGTAAAGGTGAAAGTGTTCCGGTCAAAGAAGTAGCATGGGGAACAGAAGAAGATGCTCCTACACATTTATTATTGCAGTTTACTTCCAGCCATGGAGGAGCATACATAGGTTCTCCCGGTAATTCACTCTGGATCGATAATGTGAAACTGGTATATTAAAATATTATTTCAATATAAAATGAAGAGGGCGGCTAACATCAGTTAGCCGCCCTCTCTTCGTTTAGAGTTTACAACTCTTTGTCCCTATATCTTATTCCAGAATTACTACTCGGTTCAAATAGTTCTTACCGAACATGTTAGCAGTACCACCGAATCCAACGAGTTCGAGCTGATCCTTATCAACGCCTTCCTTAATCAATGCGTCGTAAACAGCCTGAGCACGTTTTTCAGACAGCTTCTGGTTCCAGGAAGCGCTACCCGTAGCCTTGTCAGCATAACCGGCAACTTTGTACTTCTTATCCGGGTTAGCCTTCAGAATCTTAGCGGCCAACTGGATGTTAACCATACCGTAATCATCGATGCGAGCACTACCAATCTTGAAGAAGATGGCACGAGGACCGGCAACTTCAATTTCCTTCACTACTTCCTTAGTTACAGGCTTAGCGTTAGCCAAAGCGTTCTTAGCGTTAGCCAGGTCAGCCTGAGCTTGTGCCAATTCACTTCTGTACTTGTTAACTTCGTTGTTGATAGCATTCTGATCAACTTTCGAGCCACAAGCTACGAACTTCTTGCCACCGAAAGTATAGGTTGCACCTACAGTTAAGCCTACAATACCTTCAGTCTTAGCATCGCTTACAGAACCGAAAACAGAAGGAGATACTGTACCACGAGCTTCGAGGTCGATAGCCCATTTCTGGTCAATGTTGTATTTAGCACCCAAGCCTAAGCTTGCGCCAACCAACAGACGTACCTTATCATCTTTAGGATAACTCTTAGAAGGATCCAGTTCTTGCTTATAAGTCAAAGAACCATCAGCGTTAGTAACCTCAGTGGTCTTTGTTGCAAGATTCCAGGTACTATAAGAATTTGAGATATTCAATGTAGGACCTACAAAGAACATAAACTCAAACTTACGACCTTCTTTGTAACCGCAGAAGAGGTTAGTCAGGTTCAACATTGCATCAGCATTCAATGCAACGAACTTCTTCTTATAGTTATACCAATTCTCCTCTTTGCCTACGTTTTCAAAAGGGTATTGAGTATGAAGTTTACCGGACCATCCGGCAACCTGACCACGGATACCCCATACCGGGCTGAAGAATTTTCCCAGTGATACATTCACCAGAGGTGTTATGGATTCACCGAATCCATAATCAAAGTTGCTGGGGTTGGTCACAACTTGTCCACCCACGCCTACACTGATAAAGAAATTGTCCTTCCAGCTTTCACTGTAGTACTTTTCTTTAGTCTGTGCATTGGCAATGGTTGCCCCTGACAACAGTAAAGATAATATTACTAATTTACTTTTCATTGTTTTTTAGTTTTTAA